>Ga0206125_10000209_pt1 | contig 79201 bp, 67 predicted proteins | sample Helgoland_Spring_4_FD_148598 | JGI IMG/M metagenome (GOLD analysis project Ga0206125, IMG submission 148598) | Pelagic subsurface seawater microbial communities from Kabeltonne, Helgoland, North Sea - Helgoland_Spring_Bloom_20160331_1 | ecosystem: Environmental > Aquatic > Marine > Epipelagic ...
ATATAAAAAGGTTGATCAATATTTCCTGCAACAATAGCAAAAGTAATATCATCTCCATTTGGATCTGTACCCATCACATTACCCACTTCAAAGCCATTCTCTACAATATCTCTTATCCCGAACTCATCATCCTGTAAAACAGGAGCTTGATTCACCTCTACACCACCTCCAGGAAGTAATGTGAACGTTTCCTCGTCTGAGAATACTGAAGATGCATAGGAGGGATCTATTGCTTGTACCGCCCAATAATAAGTACCTGGATCTAGGGCAACTGACCAACTCGTATTGTGCTCAGTATTTCCCTTTCCACTCGCTTTTCTTGAACCGTCGGCATTAGCCTGAGCATCAAAAATATCGCTCTTACCTGAGGCGGTTCCTATTCGAAGGGCATAAGTCAAACCAGCACTCGGAGTATTATCATCTTCCGATGGTTCCCAGTTGAATTCCATCATTTGACGCTCGTCTTGAATACGTGCTGATGGATTATCACCTCCATCCGAAGGCCTTCTAAAGGAATACAGCGCAGGTGCATTATCTACTTTTGTAACTCTACTCGCCTTAGGTGGTGATGGGGGCTTGTTGACCTTGAATTTACCTACAGTAGCCATCCTACCTGAAGCAGTATCATCCGCAGCAGAATCCAATAATGCTGATTCGTTTCGAACATTGACATAAAGCTTTGAGATGTATTTATTACTCCCTGGATCGCTCTCATCATAGTTTTTATTTACTCCTGTCAAAGCCATGTCTAAATCTGAATCTCCATCATAATCTCCAAAAGCAACTGCTGCATTGGTAAATTGACTCAAATCAAAGGCATCCTCTTTATAAGTCGCGGTTACCTGATCATATAGAGCAAGACCGGTAAACTCTCCTTTACCTAGCACCTCTCCTGAATACAACATATCTGCATTACCGTCACCATCAAAATCTCCCCAGCTGGTACGTCCATTCTTCATAGCAGCCAAGCCGCTCAATGTTTCAGAAATAGAGGTATAAACGCCCTCATCATTTCTATAGAGCTGCAGAATATCTCCACTGAATGAATCTCCTGAGACAACTAGATCAAGATCTCCATCGTTATCGAAATCAACCAAATCAAGTGTACCGTTGGATACTCCAGTAATGACTCCAGCATTCAATTCATCTTTTTTCATGATCAATTGACCATTTGCGTTAATACCTTCGTTGAGATAAACATCTGTTACTCGACCAGAAGCTGGGCTGCTTCCTGCCAATATCAAGTCGTAATCCTGATCGTTATCCACATCTCCAAATGCGATGGATGATCCTGTCAAAACCGGAAATTCATTTTCTAATTGAAGTTCATAAGCCTGAAGATTTCCATTCATATTGTCAAAGTAGTAAACATACACTGCCGCTACACCTGCCGAGGTAGATGAAGTAGAACCTGCATAAATTAACTCAGGAAGACCATCATTGTCAAAATCAATGAACTTCGCCTTGGCATTTACCAAAGGCTTGAACTGAATACCTGATTGACCAAAGTTTACATTGCCACTGAAATCATTGGCTGTCATACTTATTTTGTTTGCATTGTAAATAGTCTCGATATTTCTATTACTCGCAACTTCCGTACGACCAGCATTTTCATTTTCATCACCTGTCTTAACGTCAACTAGAATATCGTGCCCATTACCTTCAACATGTACTAACCAACAACCCTCCGAGCCGTCCTCACATGGTATGGGATCTGAATTCCTCAAAACAAAGGCTAATCTTATAACTTCCTCATCATCAGGTACCCCATAGAATTCTCTGATACTAGTAGAAATTTCCATTTTATAATAGTTTTCAGCTACCTTCTCTAGTTTTGGCTGAACACCATTATCACCCCAATTTCCAATTTGATAACTCCAATCCCAGGGAAACTCAGCATTCAAGTCATTTAGATTAGTTTGAACACCAGTATGAGCATATATGTCTCCATCATATCCAATCAGTGCTTGATTACCCAAGGTAAGATCAAAATAAACAGTCACGGACTCGTCACTACTGACATTTTTAGGCTCAATGCTGGCAACTGATTCTCCTTCGACACCGTCTCTACCTAGAAACGTAATCCAATGCATTCCCCCAACATCCATAGAAACCATCATAGTATTTTCATCAAATAACCTGTAGGTATATGTTCTCTCGGTGATTTCATTAGGGTCTCTCACTAGACCTTCAGCATTCCTTAATTCTCCGCCGTTATAGGCCGCAGGTACGCCTATATATGCACCTACTCCAAACAAAGTCAATTGTGCATCTGTAACTCCATTGAGACCATCTTCTGAAGGTAACGATACTTGGTAAGAAAATTCTCCATTAGGATTTATCCCAATAACATTCTCATCTGCAGGATTACCACAGTTCCCTGAATAAGGATCTTCATCTCCTATTTGCCAACCCTCAATCCATGTGAAGTTTTGGAAATCAATACTGAATGATCCATCTGCACCGAATGTAAGCAGATCATCAGTATAACATTCTCTCATATTTCCATCTTGCCCTATCCACCAATATTGATCCTCTAAGCTTGGTGTTTGTTCATAGGGATTCGGTCCGACAGCAAGACTGCCCTCAAAAGGTAGTACACGCCAATTACCAATAAGCATATCAGTCGTCCAAGCAAAAGGCTCCCAGTCTTCATCAAAATTATTATCTTCATCATCAAAGCCATCATCTCCACCAAGATTTTCAACCTGTTCACTGTAGTTCAAGTATAAATTGGCAATTGTTCGGGTCTCATCATTCGGATCTTCTCCAGTCATGAATACATCTAAGGTACCATCTCCATTCACATCAGCCCAGTCAAAATCTCCTTTAGTCATCCATTCAAAGTCGAAAATCTTATTGAAACTACCCGCATTATTACCTAGCAAGCCTAAGTCCCATTGCCTATCAGGATTCTTTCCAAATATGGCTAAGTCAAAGTCTCCATCTCCATCAAAATCTGAGAACTTCAATGAAGCATCCTCTCCTGCCGGTAACTTATTATCTACAATTCCTCCTAAGTTGAGCTCTTTCCAAGCATACTTCATCTCAAACTCAATGAATTGACTGAATTTCGAAGCATTGTAATTGGCATCCACCGCCTGCACTGAGAAATAGTATTTCCCAGGGTCTAACTCTAGATACATGAAATCTTGTAAGGCCGCTGATGGCTTTGCCGTAAGTCTCACTCCTGTTTCTAGGTTACTCTCTGTTGTGAAAATATTCGATTTCCCCTGTTCATCACCTAGAGCAATCACATAAGATACACTTGACTTTTCAGTGTAGTCATCACTAGAACGATCCCATGACAATCTTACTTTTCCAAAACCAAAGTCTGTTACCGTAAGGTTTGAAGGTACACTTGGTGCTTCATTGACAATATTACCTGTATTATTTTCAAATAACTGAGTAATACTATTAGTAGTAGTTTTTCCACTGATAAACACATCCATATCTCCATCGGTATCAAAATCTGCCCAGCGTACACTCGACTGCATCACCGAATCAAAGGGTGTGTTCACTACAAAGAAACTTCCTCCAGCTTGTGCATACAGCACTGTGGTAGGTACCGCATTCTTATCTTTTCCAGAAATCAAAGCATCTAGATCGCCATCATTGTCAAAATCAATCAGGTCAATGTCTCCATCGGCTAGAGACTGAATCTCATCATTATCTCTCACATTGAAATTAATGTAGGCTCTAAGAGAATCAATAGCATAATATTCATTGGTAAACATACGTGTCACGTTCTCTCTTACATCATTTCCTTGACCAGCAATACCTGTAGCAATGATATCTAAATCTCCATCTGAATCAATATCTCCCACTGAGATACTTGCCTCGCCCAACTGTAATTGACCCGAATAATCATAGGTTCCTCCAGTCAAACCTGCACGTGTGTTTGATATGATGCCTCCGACAGGATTGTCTCCTTTACCCGTACCTGCATAGATGATTTCTAAATCTCCATCATTATCAAGATCGGCAAATTCAATATCTCCCTTGGTAAAACCTTCTCTATAGAACTTATCATTTCTGTCGAAAATAACATCCCCACCTGAGGAATTGTATTTATTCTCATAGAGGTTCATGATGTAATCAATTTGACCATCATTGACGGTGAGACCCGCCAAGACCATGTCAATGTCTCCATCGGCATCAGAATCTCCAAAGGCGAGCGTAGCATCAGTCACACCATCAATAGGCGTACCATTATCTATCTTCACAAGGGAGCCTGCTCCATTGTTTTTGTAAATATTTAATACTGTAGCTGCCTCGAGATCTTTACCCGTAACAACTAGATCCAGATAACCATCATTATCAAAGTCTACCCAGCCTAAATCTCCTTCAGACTGACGCTCCAATTCATTATTAGAGTCTACAAATACTCCTAAATCATTGCGGTAAATTATTGTTTGATAGCCTTGTGAGGTCCCCATTAAGGCTAAATCTAAATCTCCGTCACGATCATAATCTCCCCAAGCCACATTACCATTGGCAATTCCAGGTATCGCTTGATCCATTTTCTTGAATGGCTCAGTAATTGATACGGTTTGTATAGCTGAAAATGCTGAGGTATTACCAAATTGATCAATGGCCTTGACCTTGAAATAATATGAATCTGCTAGATCATAAGCATCAAAGACTTGTCTCTTTGACTTTTGGAAACTTTCAAAGCGATCTGGAAATAATGGATATCCCGATGCATTCAGATTGCCCCTACTCAAATTAAAATTATCATCTATACCTACTTGGGCAGCATAACCAATTTTTCCTGTATTGGTATCTGACCATTTAAGCTCTACCTTGTAACCATTATTCTGTCCGATCAATTCGGTAGGAGCAGTCAAAGCACCTCCTACAGTCATGCTAGTATTGTTGATGAATCCTATGGTATTACCATTATCAGACTGTCTGGTTCGTCCACTAATCACAACATCTACTTTTTGATCCGCATTGATGTCAATCAAATTGATAGAACTGATGAAAGAGAAACCTTTTGCCTCAGTAGCTACTTGCGAGATGTATTGATCTAATCCCCCGTTTGCGTTTTGCAAGTAGAAATTCAGTATTGCCTGGCCATTCCAAGTATCAGATGTATTACTTCCCACACCCACAATATCATTGAGCCCATCATTATTCACATCTGCTATCGCAAATGAGTTGGTAATAGGCATACCCTCTAGTGCAAAGTCTGAATAGGCAATAGCACTGTTGGTTTGACTTTTATAATTTACTGGAATCAGCATAGTCACGTTTTCTGATGCTTTTTTAAGATTTTGGAAGAAATCTCCCGATTTTGATATCTCCATTTTAAGGAAACTAATCTCTCGAGTTCGGAAAGCATCGGACCAGTAATCAGAGTCAGTCGTGTAGGAAACTAAGACTGAATATTTTGAAGAATCTTCCCCAAAAATCTGCATATCAAGGATACTCTTATCTGCAAAGCTGTTGAGATAATATCCTTGTACCGCACCACTACTTTTAGATTCTACACCATATAGTGCACTTCTTGCAAGGCCTGAGCCATTCATATTGATGGCAATCAAATGGTCCGTATCTCCATCACCATCTGGATTAAGATAGGTATGCGCCATCCCTCGGTATTCACTTCGTCCACTCGCATCCATTTTTGACCAGAATAATGGTCCTGCACCTTTATACTCTACACCGTTTTCGTTGGAATCTTCTCCACGCAACCAAAGAATGGTAGTATCATTAAGATTTTTTGATTCAATAGAGAAAAGTCCTATACCCCCATCATATTCACCCCAATTATTGGCATATCCGGTAACCAGCTCATCCCGACCATCTTGGTCAATATCGATGGCTATGTTAGATGCAGTAATGCCACTACCATGTCGCCCTCCTCTAATTCCTAATGATAATTTATTGAAAGACTCACTGAAAACACTCACAGAGGAATTCTCATCAATATTCATCAAAGTAGAAAATGGTGTCGATGGCCAATCATGGCTATGGTTGTCTACAATAATATCTGGCTGACCATTACTATCAAAATCACTGATGACTATGCTAGACTCATTATCAAGTGTGAATGATTTAGAGTTATTGTTGTCTAAATTAAAAATCTTTAATGAAGCAGGTTGCTCACCCGATCCAGACCAGAATCTTTTCTTGTATCCATAAGCTTCCGGCTTGACATCTGAGTCCATGTTGATTAAATGTACTTCATTGAAAAAATCATCCATCAACTCAGTACTTGCAGCAAAATCTAGTCCCTCGACAGTGAACTCTGGTGAGCTAGCCACAGCAGACACCCCGAACTTGCTGTCAATATTTTGAATCGAAACGCTATATGTTCCTTGCTCTAAGAAATATTCTAATTCTTTTGATCCAGCACCTGTATAAACTAAGCCATTTACATCAGCAACTCCGCCTGTAGTGCTTGTGGTGTATAATGTATTGCAATTATTCCCACTACATATTTTAATGTTATAATAATCAGAACTGGTTGTAAAGTTGATGATTACTTTACTTCCTGCAATGGTAATTGTCGGTACACTCGGTGCAGTTAAATCACCGGTAGGCGTAACAGTATAAGTGTTGGTAAACATGGCAAGCTTATTTCTCCCATCTCCTGCTACTCTTCCATGAAAAGCCAGGTCTAAGGCAGCCCCACTATTCAATCTTCCCAAATCATAATTAATCCTAGGGTCCCATGGATTCATGGTGAACGTCTCCGATGAGTAATACCCCTTCTTTTGCTCGAGCTCACCATTAGCATTGATATTGAATAATCCAGGGACAAAATAACGATCCCATTCTCCTTCATTTTCATTTGATACAAGCGCTACAATACTCACAGTACTATCCTTGAGTATTGCTATTTTTGGAGCAAATACAGCACCATAATAATCTGAAACGGAAATAACCGAATCACTCGAAATTCTTAAGTTCAACGCTACCTCAGTCCATGTGCTGTCATTATTGGTTAACTCAAATCTTTTTAAAGCACCACTTGAGGTATTTGCTTTGTTAGGTGTGTAAGCCACTAATAAATCTCCAGCACCATCTCCATCTAAATCACCAAAAGCCAAGGTTAGGTCTTTGTTTGAGTTGTCATCTTGACCTGTTCCTGGAAGCTTATCTATAATAGAAAGTGCTTCATTATAAACTAGGTCCCCATCTTCCTGCAAATAAACGAAGAGATCTTGCGCTTGGCTTTGACCATTCCATCTTCTCTCTAAGATCAAGTCAGTTTTAGTATCTCCGTTAATGTCGGCCACAAATGCATTATTAAAATCGCCCAACCATTCATTGTTAATATTATTTAGTTGTTTTGAACTCACTCTCGGCCCATCAGTGAGATATTCATATATGGTAATACCTGACCAGTCTCCAATTACTCCATCAATGCGACCATCTCCGGTGATATCCCCCCAAACCATTTTTTGAGCTGATTCCCAATCAATTCCATTATCAGAATATTCCTTAGTAGGAGCAGCAAATACACCAGACCCGTTATTGATCAAATAAGCTGTTTTACTTGAATTTCCAATCACAACATCCAAATATCCATCTTGATTGATATCAAGAGGTTTAGCGAATGAATATTGAGTCCAGTCCTCATTCAACGTGGTTGAGGTGCTATCTGCCGCATCAAAAAGCTTCACAATATCACCGTCATTATCATCTGTTCTTGCTATATACAATACCTCATCAATGCCATCATTATCAGCATCAAACATGTCGACAGAGCCGTGATAGCAACAATTAGGACTGGTTTCCGTCGCGAAATAGGGAGCAAAAATCAAATCTGGTTTGTCAAGTGCATTTTCGTAAGGCCCAATATCAGGCTTAGATCCTGCGGGACTGGGTCTAGTAGCTCCTTTGATATCGAGAAGATCACTTGAGGCTATACCCGCTCCAATCAACACACTCGAAGAGGTCAACTGATAATCGTTATTTGCCGCATCAGCAAAGGCCGTACTAGCACCCACCAAATTATTAGCACCATATCTATCAATTTCGTAGTCGAGGTGGAAATTACTATTAATCAAGTTATTTTGTATGGTTAATTTACTCGGTTTAGTTGGACCCCACTGACCAAAACTTCTGTCAAGGAAAATGGAATTTTGAACTAATCCAGTATTATTTTCTGCATCTTGAAAGTTTAATCCATTTTCAATCAAGCTATGATTCACGGTGTATTCTCGGGCATTTCCGATTCTAACAGAATGATCACATCTAGCTTCATTATCATAAAAAACACTATTGAGCAAGGTTAATTTATCTAGAAAATATATCATCAAGCCACCTGCTGTACAATTGTTGTCTCCTACAGCATTGTTATCATAGACAGTGGTGTTACTCACAGATAGCCCTTGAGACCAAAATACGCCTATACCTGCACCATCACCATTTTGTACATCATTATTGTAAATACTTGAATTAGAAATGTTGATTTTCTTTGCATCTCGAGCAAAAATTCCAGCAGCATTGACCCAATCAGATTCACTTACTTGATGGTCATAAATATGAACATAGTCAAGATCTACTGATGCTTCACTTACCGCAACTCCCGCACCTTTGGTGCTTTTTATAATTATGTTGGAAAGTCCAATAAAATTCCATCCATAATCAGCATCATCCATCTTATTCCATATAGCCTCACTATCTATTTTAATTACAGTCGCCTGAGGAATGTTCTCGGTTACATTCTGAACAGCATCGGCATAGTTAAAGCCTTGATCAACTGTGTAAAAAGAGCGGCTACCATCAGTAAATCTTAAATTCTTATTACCATCTGGGAATGTGAACGTTAAAGTCTTATTATCAGCTAATGAAATGTTCGTTGATAAAGTAATATTATTTTGATTTGTGATTGCCGCCACAGTAACTGTTCCCGATATCCCATCTCCTGTTACTACATCTCCTATCTCAATAGTCCCAACATTACCATCCAATACTACAGCCGTAGCACCACTCGTAGATCCATTTACTACAGCAGTAACAGTAGGGGCTTCAATCCAAATACCAACACAACACCCCCATTCATCCCATGTCTCAACTTCTCGGTTATCTCCTCTAAGTATAGCAGAACGAATGTCATTATTATTTTGATTGGGCGATTTAGAATCCTCATTATTCCAATTAATGGCATCTATAATGGCATCAGTAACAACTGTCCCATCTTCATACACCCATCCACGACTTGAACCGGCTTCATCTGAATTAATACCTCCACTTCCTTGAATGGCGAGTCCTCGAATGGTTACGCCCTCAGTATTCAATATTGATACGACAGATCCTGCATTTACAGTACCCTTAATGATTGTCTTTTTAATATCTGCATCACTCATACCAGCACTGTAAGATGTAGACTGAATGGTCAAGCCCTCATTAATTACCAAATTCTCAGTGTAGGTGCCCTCTCCAATTTTAATCGTATCCCTGTTTTGTGCCGCTAAAATAGCTTTGCCAATGGTGGCAAAAGGCGCTCCCTCACTTCCAGCATTGGTATCAGCACCTGTCTTTACAACATAAAATACACCGATCGCTCTAGATATCTTCAATGTGAAGAATTCAGTCAGTGACGCTGTAAAAGTTAATTCCACATTATCAGACAACGATTGAGCACTCGAAAGAGTAATATTATTTTGATTGGTAATGCTACTTACTCTCACCGTTCCTGAAACTCCTGTTCCCGTCACAACATCACCTACTTTGATGTCTCCGGCATTATTATCTACTACCAAAGCAGTTTCACCGCTAATAGCACCATTCACACTCGCAGTTGAAGTACCCACATTATTACTCTCAAATTTGATAGATCCTTTATCATCTATTGAACCAGCTGCCAAAATGTACAATGTACTTTCTCCCGCCACCAAAGTGTGCGGAGAGCTTAAATCTGAATAATTACCATCAGTATTTTTCTTCTGAATTTTTAGTGAGCTTGCGTTTGAGGTTGAAAGATTAAATTTGGTATAATCTAAATCGTTATCAATGTCTTCAAAAATTTCTTTAATCGATACCGCTAATCGCGTTCCTTGAGGAAGCAATTGGTCAGGTATAGAATTTACAATAGTGGCTTTATCATCCACATTATTGACAACGATAGTCATCGTATCGTTTACGGTTCTAAAACCACTTGTCACGCTCACTGGAAGCTTATAAGTTCCTATTTTATCCGCTTGGCTAGTGAAGGTGAACTCATCTTCTGCCACTTCATAAGTTACTCTAACAATGTTATTGGTATCATTTTCAATAATTCCAGCCGTATTGGCTTCAAGAGAATCGGCCAAATAATCAGCAAAAGTTACTTTTATAGAATCAGGATCACCATTGTCTGCATCCGCAAAAAGTACATTGGCCTTCTTTTTAAAATTTGCAAAATCTTCATTTACTGTAATAGGATCTTCAGCATCGATCAAAGCAGGTGCATTGTCAATAACCAATTTGACTGTTTTTGTAAAACTCTTGCCACTGGCTTCCGCCGTAATATGGACATTTCCTGCATACTTAGTACTCGCAGCAACAGCGATATTGAACTGTCCATTACCAATATCGGTCACCATAGAGGTATCTAAATCCGTATATCCCGCAGTAGCATTAGATAAGTTTGTAAAAGTAATGGTCAATCCGTAGCCATCATCATCCACATCCACAAAACCATTGACGCAATCAATCAAAATATTTTTGTTAGCCGTGAGCTGATTGCTGTAATAATCAACAAACCTATTATCAGGATTTAACGCCGGTGCATCATCCACAGCTGTGACAATTACACTGATCAGCTGACTCAATGTTGTCTGATCGGAAGTATTGGTAGCTGTCACTTCCACAGATGCCTGTCCGTAACCATTCTTTAGAGCACTGATGGTCAACGTGTCATCGGCCACCGTAGCGCTAATTGCCCCGTTGGCATTGATTTTATTCAGTTTGAAACTCAATGAATCGCTAGATACAAACAATGCATTCAATGCATACTTTGCGTCTGCAAAGTCTTCAACAAGGGTCAGTGTATCGTTACGAGAACCATCAGTTTGAATGGAATCGTAACTGATGGTTTGGGCACTTAATTGTGCTGCTCCTATGAGAAAAGAAGTTAGAAAGGTGGTTTTGATTAAAAAATTTTTCATGGCAGATGTATGTTGTATTGGCTAAATAAAAACTATTCTTGTAACGATTCATTGTGTATACACGTATTAACACAAATTATATTCAAATATAAATATTTTTAGCTTAATCTATCATTCAATACAATAATTTTGAAAGAAGTAACCTCTTAAACCTAATCTTTTTAATTTTAATGACTGTGAGTTACAAGAAAACGTAGCTAACCTCTCAAACCTCTTTAAAATTGTTTTTAATTAATACTATATTTTGCAACTATAACATCCCCCTTTCTTTGCCAAATGAAAATTATTTTAATCTCACTTTATCTTTGGTTTCAAACAGTCGATCCCTTACTTAATAGAGGATACGAACAATATTATAAAGGGGAGTTTACTGAAGCCGTCAAATTATTTAATACTGTGATTGAAATGGATCCCAATAATGCAGAAGCCCATTTTCTTAGAGCCATAACCTATCAAGGCTTGGCATTGTCCGAACGTGCCATTGCTGATCTTAAAAAAGCGATTGTTCTGAAAACAGACTATGCAGAAGCTTTTCAACAGCTCGGTTATATCTATTTGGTGGGTCAAGCACCGACTTTGGCCATTGAAGCATTTGATCAAGCCATTTTATTAACCCCCGAGGTAGCCGAATTATACATCAACCGAGGCAGTGCACAATGTATGCTGGGCAACCCTGAACAAGCGACTCGAGATTATCAAAAGGCCCGAGAAATGGGCATAAACTATGCTAAATTTATGAACTGTGATCCCTAACTCTGCTGCTTTCAAAGGCATGAACTCAAATATTTCTTTAATTTATGAGGTGCAAAGTGGGTGAAAACATTGATTTTTAATAAAATTTGTAATTTATTTAATAATTCATGAGGCGTGAAGGGTTCAGGCGTTAATTTTACCAAAACGGCAACTAAAGTATGAAACCAATTCGGATCGCACCCTTCACCGATACAGCATTAACTGAGGAAATTTTCGCCCTCAAAAAAAAGAAGCGTGCCGTTATTTTGGCCCATTATTATCAAACTCCTGATATCCAAGATATTGCGGATTACGTGGGAGATAGCTTGGGCCTCTCTCAGCAGGCTGCAAAAACTGATGCAGATATCATTGTCTTTGCTGGTGTTCATTTCATGGCTGAAACAGCTAAAATACTCAACCCAACGAAAAAAGTTGTCCTGCCTGATTTAGCCGCTTCCTGCTCATTGGCTGAAGGTTGTCTTCCAAATGATTTTGCCGGGTTTTTGACGTTATATCCAAATCATAAGGTGATCTCCTATGTGAACTGCTCTGCGGAGATCAAAGCCATGAGTGATGTAATTTGTACCTCAGCGAATGCAGAGAAAATTGTAAATTCATTTCCAAAAAATCAGCCACTCATCTTTGCCCCAGACAAAAATCTGGGTGATTACATCAATCAAAAAACCGGGCGAAATATGGTGTTGTGGGATGGTGCTTGTATGGTTCACGAAGCCTTTTCAATAGAAAAAATATTGAGCCTTCAAAAACAACATCCCGATGCTAAATTTATTGCTCATCCTGAGTCTGAAAAACACGTTTTGAGTGTTGCCTCATACGTGGGATCAACTACTGAAATGATCAATTACGCAGTAGCAGACCCGACGCAAAAATTTATCGTTGCTACTGAGGCGGGTATCTTGCACAAGATGCAACAAATGGTGCCTGATAAAATCCTTATTCCAGCGCCAGCCAACGAAGACAATCATTGTGCGTGCGCCGAATGCGCCTTCATGAAAATGAACAGTCTTGAAAAGCTTTATTTATGCTTGAGAGATGAATCTCCCGAAATAACCGTCTCAGATGAGATCATCAAACGGGCGTTGTTACCCCTTCAGCGCATGCTGGAAATTTCAAAATAATACATGCCAAAAACAGACGTATTAGTGCTCGGATCAGGTATCGCCGGACTCACCTATGCCCTCAAGATCGCTGAATGTTTTCCTGAGCAAAAAATTGTGATTCTGACCAAGGGTGACGAAAGTGAGTCCAATACCAAATATGCACAAGGAGGCATTGCCACGGTCATTGATACTCAAGACGACTCTTACGAAAAACATATCTCCGATACGCTGAAAGCCGGAGACGGACTTTGTGATCCACAGGTGGTTCAAATGGTGGTTGAGGAAGGCCCTAAAAGACTCTATGAACTGATCAATTGGGGCATTAACTTTGATAAAAGTAAGCTCGGCAGATATGATTTGGGCCTCGAAGGCGGACACTCAGAACACCGTATTTTGCATTTCAAAGACATCACGGGTTATGAAATAGAGCGTAAACTTATCATCAAAATCAAACAACAGCAAAACATAACCCTGCTGACTTCTCATTTTGCCGTTGACCTCATTACTGAACATCAATTGAAGCGGCCGAAGTCTAAGGAAAAACTGACTTGTTATGGGGCTTATGTTTTTAATCAAAAAAACCAAGAAATAGTTACCTATAATGCAAAAACCACGTTATTGGCTACGGGTGGCATTGGTCAGGTCTATCGAAATACAACCAACCCAATCATTGCCACAGGAGACGGCATCGCCATGGCCTACCGTGCCAAAGCACAGGTTTCTCACATGGAATTTATTCAATTTCATCCGACCGCCTTGGCCCATCAGTTTAGCCACGGAAGATCTTTTCTCATCTCTGAAGCCGTCCGTGGCTTAGGAGCCATTTTAAAAAATGAACAAGGAGAAGCTTTCATGCACAAATACGATGCAAGAAAAGAACTGGCTTCTCGAGATATCGTTTCACGCGCCATTGACAACGAACTCAAAATAAGTGGGGCTGATTTTGTTTATTTAGATTGCACTGCAATTTCCAAAAAAGATTTTAAACAAAATTTTCCCAATATTTATGCACAATGCATCGAGATTGGTATTGATCTCAGTAAACAAATGATTCCCGTAACTCCTGCGGCCCATTATCTGTGCGGTGGTATTGACGTGGATACCAATGGATGCACTTCTGTTCAACATCTTTACGCTTGTGGTGAATGCGCACACACAGGGCTCCATGGTGCCAATCGGCTGGCTTCTAACTCGCTACTCGAAGCCCTAGTTTATGCCCATCGATGCTTCATAGCAACTAAAAAAGATATTGAAACCATTAAGCATAAAATATCTATTCCCGATTGGGATGGTAAAAATACCTTTGAAACCAAGGAACAAATTTTAATTACGCACAATCGAAAGGAGTTACAATCCCTCATGAGCGATTATGTAGGGATTATACGGACACATGAAAGATTACTTCGCGCATCAAAAAGATTGAATGTCCTCTTTGAGGAGACCGAAGACCTTTATCAAAAAAGTAAATTATCGACTCAGTTATTTGAGTTGCGAAACATGATTTCTACCTCTTATTTAATTGTAGAACAATCAATGAAAAGAGTTGAAAATAAGGGAGGGTTTTACAACAGTGACTTGATTTGATTCAAAAAAGAAATAAAAGTCCAAAAATGCTGATCTTAACTTTATATGATCTCATTTTAAGGGACGAGACAGAGATTCAACTGGTTTTATTTTCCGAAAAATAATCAGGCCTCTTTTGCCTCTCATAAATAAGCCTCAAACGGTAAATTATTTGGAAAAAATTGTCTTTTTTGAGGTTTTTGGCTTAGCATTGATATTTATTAAGAAGACCATTATGAGTGATGAGTATTTGATATTAGTTGATGAAAATGATCAACAATGGGGTAAAATGGAAAAACTAAAAGTTCATCAGCTGGGGTTACTCCATCGCGCCTTTTCCATCTTCATATTTAACAGCAAAGGCCAAGTACTTCTGCAGCAGCGCGCCGCTGACAAATATCACTCAGCAAATTTGTGGTCCAATACCTGCTGCAGTCACCCCCAGTTTGGAGAAGCAATGCCTCAGGCTACAAAAAGACGACTTCAAGAAGAAATGGGCCTGGACTGCACCCTGACTTTTGCCTTTAAATTTGTTTATAAAGTTAATTTTTCAAATGGATTAAGTGAGCACGAATGTGATCATGTCTATTTTGGATATTCCGATGCCCTTCCCCAAGCCAATCCGTTGGAAGTTCAAAATTATAAATACATCGGACTCGATGAGCTTCAAGAAGAGCTTTCGAAAAATGCTGATAACTATTCTGAATGGCTTAAAATTTGTCTTGATCCATTGATCAATCATCAAAGAAATTATCAAAGAAGTGCCTAAAGTTGCCCTAAAAAAATTTGTCCTCCGATATGAGAAAATAGATAGCCTTATTGCCCTTTGGTAGCACCTCAACTTTATGCCTGAATACGGAATCCCTCTTATTTTCTTTTTGATTGCCTTTTTTTACGCTTCCGTGGGTTTTGGCGGTGGATCAAGTTACTTGGCATTATTAAGCCTTTTTTTGACTGAGTTTCAAGAAATAAGAACCTTAGCCCTCCTTTTAAATATAATTGTCGTAGGCATAGGGACCTTTATGTTCATTAGAAACGATGTTTTTAAGTGGAAGCTTTTTTGGCCCTTTATACTCAGCAGTATGCCCCTCTCTTTTTTAGGTGCTCAGCTTCCATTGTCTGAAAAAATATTTTTTCTAGTACTCGGATTTGCACTTTTAGGAGCATCTTTTTTTATATTCATTCAATTGCTTCAGCGATCCCATTCCAATAACCCTTTAAAAGCTAATAAAAAATTAATGATCGGAAGTGGCATTGGGTTACTGTCGGGCATCTCTGGCATCGGAGGAGGTATCTTTCTTTCTCCAACACTTAACTTAACCGGGTGGAAAGATGCGCGCACCGTTGCCGCACTGGCTTCCCTTTTTATTTTATGTAATTCTATCGCGGGCTTGGGTGGACTCATCGCCTCAAACACTTTTAAACTAAATATGGCATTAACTTTTCCATTGATCTTGGCGGTGGGCCTAGGTGGAGCTTTAGGATCATTTATCACCAATAAAAAAATTAATACGAAAACGATCAAACTATTTACAGCAATTTTGATTGCTTACGTCGGTTTCAGGTTGGTCTTATTGCATGGTTGGGGATGGCATATCTAAAGCATTAGATATAGGCCGAAGGCTCCTTTTGAAAAGAGGCATAACACCCATCGCAGCAAAAATATACCTGCTCGCCTTCATGTTCTACTATATGCTTTGCTGCACTTTTTGAAACCGGTATTTTACATACTGGATTGATGTATAAATCACTGGATAGATTTGGATCTAACGGTATAGATGGAGTTATCGGACTTGCTTTTGACCTACTCAGCTGAATGATTTCAGCCAAAATAGAAATTGCCACCTCAGTCGGTATTTTGGCATTGATATCCAGGCCCGCAGGTGTTTTGACTTTAGTCAATTGTGCGTGTGGAACCGCTTTCCTTTTTAAGGCCATCAATACTGCATTGGCTTTCCTGCTGCTCGCTACGAATCCTAAATACTTCGGATCCGTCTGCAAGGCACTCGCTAAACTTTCTTCATCTCCCTCTCCTTGCGTACAAACGACCACATATTCATTGCGATGTAAGGTGGGATCAAATGCTTTCAGCATCAACCTATCACTGGCCGCAGAGAACATCTCTTCTTCGACCAGATCAGAGATCACCGTGACCCTAAATCCGGAAAGGGCACCCAACTGACACAAGGCTTTAGCGATGTGCGATCGTCCAAAAATTTTTAATTCAAGTAATGGCATAATTGGTTCAATATAAACTTCTAATGATCCCCCACTCATGCAGGTCATTTTATAATTTTTAACTCCAGATTGCTTAGGTGCATCTAAAGCGGTTTGGATACGCACCAATCTTGGACTTCTTTCCTTAATAGCGGCCAAAGCCTCTTTGATCACAATACCACGCGTACATCCTCCTCCTATCCAACCCTTTATCTCACCGTTCTGAGTAATGAGTGCTTTATCTCCAGGCTTTCCTGAGGTCGGTGCTTCTCTGCGCACAATAGAAGCCATCGCAACAGCTTCTTGCTTTTTTTGATAGGATTCTAGATTTTTAAGCAATGATAAATAATTATGCATGCGATAAAATATTTTCTAATTCCATCAAACTATCTAAATTATGTGCCGACCGGAAGTCATCTACGGCCGGTAGAGCTGCCTTCATTCCTTTGGCCAAAGGCTCATATCCTTTCATTCCTTTTAAAGGATTCAACCACACCAATTTTCTGGTTCTTAATTTAATTTTATATACTTCATCAAACATCACCTGAGGATCCCCATCATCTAGACCATCACTTAAGATAATGGTAACACTTCGGCCATTCAAAACTTGTTTGGCAAATTGATCGTTAAAAGAGCCTAAGCAATCCCCTATTTTAGTCCCTCCTGACCAATTGGTCGCGCGCGCGCTCATTTGCATCATTGACTCCGTCAATTCATCTTCCTTCAATAAATCGGTAATTCGAATCAAGTGGGTGCTGAAAATAAAGGCTTCAATGTTCTTGAGATGGGATTTCAATGACCACACAAATTTTAACAAAAAAAATGAGTATTTATCCATCGAACCACTTACGTCCAACAAGATAACTAATTTTGTTTTTTGAATTTTCCTTTTCTGATAACTCAAATTAATAATTTCATCTCTTGAACTGATGTTTTTTCTTATTGATTTTCGAATATCTATTTTTCCTTTATTGGCATGGGTCAATCTGCGTTTTAAACGAGTATTCAATTGCTTCAATAATTTTTCAATAAGATCATCAAGCTGATCTAAATCTACGGCTTTGATTTTAGAAAAATCCGTATGCTTGAGTTGATCCACATGACTCACTCCTGAAACACTTTTGGCTTCCTCAAGAGGTAGCTTTTCTTTATTTTTATCATCTTTTAATCCTATCATCACCAAAGAGGCTTTTGTATTCTTAGTGACGTTGGACTTCCCTTGCTGCTGAATTTTATGTGCATACTTATGCTTTCGCTTTTTCCAGTACACCTTAAAGCAGTAATCGAATATAACCTCTTCTTCGAGATCCTTACAAAACAATGATTTTAATCCGTAATAAAAAGATTGCGGATCCCGAATGAATCCTAGCTGTGCTGTTTTTACCCCCTCTTGTGTATGACTTAAACCAATGGAAAGACCATTTTCCCGACACATTTCACTGAAACCCACCATCGATGCCCTCATGGATTGGTAATGGGTAAAATGGCTTATTTCCATAGCTAAGCTGAAGTTTCTTCTAAAATACTGGTTAAAGAATGCTTGATTTCAGTGATGTCTTTTTGGGACTTCAATACGCATCCAAGGGTTGATTCGATCAATGCTGGAGATAAAGTAGTCGCATTTAAGGTGATCAACGCGCGTGCCCAGTCGATGGTTTCTGCAATGCCAGGGATTTTCTGTAAACGTTGGCCCCGCAGGTATTCTACGAACCTCACCAAATGTTGGAGTATCTCTACCTCTCCTCCAACATGTTTCTCTACAATCGCTAACTCTTTGTCAAAATTTGGGAAATCAACCCAATGATACAAACATCGCCTTTTTAAAGCATCGCTTAAATCTCTGGTACGATTAGAAGTAAGAATGACCACAGGTTTATGTTTGGCATTAATGGTTCCTAGTTCAGGAATAGAAATTTGAAAATCTGACAAAAGCTCTAACAAAAAAGCTTCAAATTCTTCATCTGCCCGATCAATTTCATCAATGAGTAATACGGCTGGTTTGTCTGAGGTAATCGCCTTGAGTAAGGGCCGTTTTAATAAAAATTCATCACTAAAAATAAATTTCTCTTGCTCCTCCGCTGAGATTTTTTCTTTTTCACTGAGTTTGATGTGCAATAATTGTTTTTGATAATTCCACTCATAGACAGAAGTACTTACATCCAGTCCCTCATAACATTGTAATCTGATCAGCTCATGATCCTTATAATGGGCAATAATGTTGGCTGCCTCTGTTTTCCCAACCCCAGGAGGGCCTTCCAAAAGTAAAGGCTTTTTCAGCTTCAACATTAAAAAAAGAACTGTTGCCAGCTCTTCTTCCACAACATAATCAAGTTGATCAAATCTATCGATCAACTCTTTTACCTCTGGTATCATATGTTTTAGGTCATTTTTTGAAGAGCCCTTTCACCACAGACCCCATCATAGAACCCGCCTTTAAGGAATTATCTATCTCATCACCAGACAATAATTTTTTAAAATTATCAACAAATTGATCCATCAATTGAGCCGACACATCATTGATTAATCTAGAGCCAAACTGCGCCAGCGTACCTTGTATATTGACCACCATTTTAAAATCTACCTCAGTCCCTTCATCCGTCGTCACCGCACTCCCATTCATGGTCATTTCAGCGTTTCCTTTTCCTTTGGAATCAAGTCCTTTTCCTCGAAGTAACATGGTGTGGGCATCATTATCCATTTTTTCAATGGTAATTTCTCCGTCATATTTTGTTTTTATGGGGCCAAATTTCAAGGTAACCTCACCTTTATAGTTGTTGTCATCTATTTGATCTGTGATCGTAGCTCCTGGTACACAACCGGAGATTTCTTTAGGATTACTGAGCCTTTTCCATACTTCTTTGATGGGCGCCTCTAAACTAAATTTTTTTGTAATTGTTGCTTCCATTAACGATTTGAATTAAATAACAAACCGGTTCCCAAATGAGAGCCGGTTCGTTAAAAGTAAATTATTTATTTAAATTATGATTCTACGATATTCTTATCCAATACACCTTTCTCCTTCAACGCTTTAAAAATTTTGTAAGGCGTAATCGGAATATCTAAATGTGTAATCCCATAAGGTTTCAATGCATCTACGATCGCATTGGCAATCGCTGGAGGCGCACCAACGGTAGGTGACTCTCCAATACCTTTTGCTCCAATGGGATGATGGGGTGATGGTGTAACTGTATGTCCGGTTTCCCAACTCGGTGATTCCACCGCAGTAGGTACCAAATAATCCATCAACGTTCCATTCAATATATTACCATCATCATCATAAATCAATTCTTCATACATGGCAGGTGCAATACCTTGCGTCAATCCACCGTGTACTTGCCCTTGTGCAATCATTGGATTGATTATATGACCTGCATCATCTATCGCTACAAATCTTCGAACCTTAATTTCAAAGGTATCCGAATCAATATCTACCACGCAGATATAAGCTCCTGATGGGAAGGTAAGATTGGGAGGATCATAATAATGAGTAGCCTCAAATCCAGCTTCCATCCCTTGTGGGTGATTGGTGTATGAAGCAAAAACTATTTCCTGAATGGTTTTTGATTTTTCTGGCGCTCCTTTTACGGAAAACTTTCCAGGCTCCCACTCCAAGTCATCTTCAGATACTTCTAATAAATAAGCAGCGATTTTTTTCGCTTTGTCCCGAAGTTTTCTGGCAGCCATGACAGCCGCAGCGCCGGCAGTGGGCGTACTTCTACTTGCATAGGTTCCCAGTCCATAAGGTGCCGTATCTGTATCTCCTTCTTCTATCTGAATATCCTTGGCAGGAATTCCCAACTCCTCTGCAATAATTTGTGCATAGGTGGTTTCATGGCCTTGACCTTGAGACTTAGTTCCAAATCTTGCAATAGCTTTGCCCGTTGGATGTACTCTGATCTCGGCACTGTCAAACATTTTAATCCCTAAAATATCAAAATCTTTCGACGGTCCAGCTCCCACGATTTCAGTAAAAGTGGATAATCCAATACCCATCAATTCGCCCTTCTTCCTTTTTTCAGCTTGTTCTATCCTTAAATTGTCATAATCAACACCTTTCATCGCTAATTTTAGTCCTGCTTCATAATCTCCACTGTCATACTCCCAACCCGTTGGCGAATGATATGGGAATTGCTCTTTCTTGATGAAATTCTGAAATCTCAATGCTGCGGGATCTTTGCCTATTTCAAGGGCAAATCGATCGGTAATACGTTCTATCGCATGCACGGCTTCTGTCACTCTAAAAGAACATCGATAAGCGACCCCTCCAGGTGGCTTATTGGTGTAGACGGCATCCGCCTCCATAAAAGCATTGGGATAATCATAAGATCCTGTACCGATAGAAAACATACCTGTTGGAAACTTCGATGGATTTGCTGATGCATCAGTATATCCGTGATCTGCCAATACTTTCATACGAGTCGCCAAAATTTTACCATCCTTGGTACCCGCAAGCTCTGCAGTTATGTGATAGTCTCTTGCAAATGAATCTGCCTGTAAATTTTCACTCCTATCTTCAATCCATTTTACTGGCTTTCCGATAAGAAATGAAGCTGCAATAGCTATAACATAACCTGGATAAACAGGCACTTTACCTCCGAATCCACCACCAATATCCGGTGAAATTACTCTGATTTTTTCTTCGGTAAGCCCTACATGACCCGCAACCAAAGCAAATACTGTTCTGATCGCATGGGGAGCTTGCGTAGTCATGTACATCGTAAGGTAATTGTCTACCTTATCATAACTCGCCACACATCCACACGTTTCAATGGAAGCCACGTGAATTCTTGGAATGTGCATTTGTTCCTTCACGGTTACTTCTGCCTCCTCAAATATTTTTTCGGTCTCCTCTTTTTGTCCAACTTCCCAATGCCAAATATGATTGTCTTTTTTATCTGGTTTATCCGTTCTTAATACAGGCGCATCAGCGTCTAATGCTTTAAAGGGATCCACTACGGGCTTCATCACCTCGTATTCCACCCTGACAGCTTCACGGGCGTCTCGAGCAATGTATTTTTCCGTTGCAATGATCGCAGCAACCTCCTGTGCTTGGTACATGACTGTATCCACGGGTAAAACCATTTGGGTATCAGACATTAAGGTAGGCATCCAATGCAGATTGTATTGCTCCAAATCTTTTCCTGTAATTACGGCCAATACGCCTGGGATCTTTAAAGCTTCCGAACTATCTATATTTTTAATTTTAGCATAGGCATAAGGACTTCGGACAATGTCCATATATAAAGTTCCTGGCAGCTTTACGTCATCCGTATAGTTGCCTTTTCCATGAATAAATCGATCATCCTCTTTGCGCTTCATGGAATGTCCCATGCCACCTATTTCTTTCGATGTTTTACACTGTATCATTTTGATTTTTTTGATTAAGTTAATTTATTCGACAAATTCAGGTTCAGTAGAAGGTAATTCATCACCTCTCAGTTTTGCTCCTGCATATTTTATCGACTTTACTATATTATTGTAACCTGTGCATCTGCACAAATTACCTGAAATACCCCATCGAATTTCTTCTTCTGTGGGATCTGGATTCTTTTCAAGTAACTCAATGGCTCGAAGCATCATACCTGGGGTACAAAATCCACAGTGTAATCCATGATTTTCTTTAAATCCCTCTTGTATCGGATGTGCGCCTTCGGTAGTAGCAATCCCTTCAACCGTAGTAATTTCTTTGCCAGCAGCTTGAACCGCTAAAATGGTACATGATTTTGCTGATTTACCATCGATCAAGATTGTGCAGGCGCCGCAACTTGAAGTATCACATCCTATGTGCGTACCTGTCATTCCAATGTCCTCTCTAATAAAGTGGACTAGCAGGGTCCTCGGCTCTACCTCTTTTGTAAATTCCTCCCCGTTTATTTTTAATGTAATTTCTTTTTTCATGGTAAATCTTAATTTTTAAATGCTCGCTGCTTTGCCTTATTGATCATTTTTTTAGTAACTGCTTTAATGATATGCCGCTTATAATCTATGTCTCCCCTCAAATCACTCGACGGATTACAATCCTCAGACGCATATTGAGCAGCCGAAGCAATGGCATCATCATCAAGAGAAGTACCAACCAATGCCGCTTCTGATCTAACCGCTCTCAAAGGCGTTGGATTCACATTGGTTAAACCAATGCCTGCTTTTGTACAAATCCCTTGCTCATCAAATTCTAAATGAACCGCGACACCACCTGTAGCATAATCTCCTACCTTTCGCTCTACCTTATGATAAGCGTTTCCTGACCTCCCCGATGGGATTGGAATCAAAATTTCAGTCAGTATTTCACCTTCTTGAACTGCAGTGGAATAGAATCCGTAAAAGAAATCATCAATTCCAACAGTTCTTCTTCCGTCAAGTCCTGCGATTTCAACAGAAGCATCTAAGGCAAGCATCACTGCAGGCTGGTCATTGGCAGCGTCACCGTGAGCTAAATTACCGCCCAAAGTACCAAAATTTCTAACTTGAGGATCGGCAATGAGCTTAGCCACATCCGCAAATATGGGGAAATGGACCGCGATTTCCGCAGATTCTTCTGTTTCTACCTCACGAGTCATGGCCCCTATCTTAAACATACCTCCTTCAATTTTGAGATATGACAATCCAGGAATATTGTTAAGATCTATTAAATGTTCAGGTTCTGCGAACCTTAGCTTCATCATAGGAATCAGTGAATGGCCGCCAGCAAGTATTTTGGCGTCATCTCCGAAATCATGAAGAAGTTTGAGTGCTTCATCCAACGAGGATGGAGCGGTATAATCAAACGTTGATGGAATCATTTTTTACGAGGGGTTAATTTAAATAAAACAGTAAACTAGCTTCTTGTTATTAATTTCATATTAATAAGACGCTATTATCAGCTCTTTTTAGAAATTATATAAAGAAACGAAGAAAGAAGATAGATTATTTTTTTTCTAAAACAAAAAAATGGAAGAAAATAATTTTGCTCATACGATGCAAACGGCGTTAACCTTGGTTAAGTGAGATGAGATCAGTTGCCAATAGGGTGTTTCCGCCAAAGTGTAAAATAAATTTCCATTTGTTGTTCCAAAAATCATGAGATTTTCCTTCCGCTTAAAACTTTTTCTAAGCACAATATCAAATGTATGGGTAGTTGGTAAACCCTTACTGACACTTTTCCATGATTGCCCAAAATTAGAAGTCTCAAAAACTTCTAATTTCAAATCAGGTGCCACCCGGCGCTGATCACTCTCCACTGGAATAACCCAACTCCTAGCTGGATTATTTTCATCTATCGCCAACGAAAAACCATAACTGGATATTCCCTTTGTCAAAAAAACTTCAGTCCACAATTTTCCTCCATTTTTGGTGAAATAAATACCACAATGATTTTGCTGCCAAAGTACATTAGGAGAATCTGGGTGTATAAGTAACTGATGCGGATCTTGTCCAACTTCCGCATTAGGATTAGGCAAATAAGTTGCCAATAATCCTTTATTCCTAGGCTGCCAGGAAGCCCCGTTATCCAACGATTCAAAAATACCTGCGCAACTAATGGCGACATATAAATGACTAGAATTATGTGGATTTATTTCTATTGAATGAATAAATGGGAAATCGCTACCCGCCCCAAACCATTTACCTTCTTTCTCTCTGCTCGCATGATCCCATAGCGGTTCGTTTAGCTCAAATGTGGTCCCGCCATTGGTACTTGAAAATAAACCTCCTGGCTCTGTACCAAGCCATAGTCTTTGTGAATCGGCACCCCCATGCTGCATGCTCCAAATTTCCTTAAGTTTAGCAGGGGCTCCGTTAATCATTTTAAATCCTTGGTATGAAGGTCTTTTGGCTTCTTTCCAACAAGCTCCTTGATCGTCAGTGTAATGGACTTTCTGTCCCCAATGACGGTGCGCAATGCCCACCCACCATCTATGGCTCCGTTCATCGACAAAAATCATGTTTACTGAAAATCCTAAAAAATGAATGGCCAATTCTTTCGGTGTCTTATCTGGCAAAATTTCATATACCATTAGGCCTTTCGCAGTTCCTATTAATACTTGCATCAACCTCCTGACAAAGCTTGGAAAATCAACACGTCATCTCCATCGGTCAAGGTATCTGACAACCTATGGCGATCAACCATCATTTCGTCACGAACAAAAATATTTACATGCTTTCTGAGACTTCCGTCTTCTTCTAATAAATAGTCTTGCATACCCGGATAAATAGATTCAATCGAGGTAATGAGCTCTTTGATAGATACCCCCTCTAATTGTTGTGTCCTCAAATCAGGGAAAAATTGCTTTAATGCAGATGTGAACCTTACTTTTACCAATTTGAAATGCCAGGGCGCAATTTTCTCCTGAACTTATTTAAAAGCGAGATCAAACTGCTATTCAACCAAATACTCATTAACAACAATACTGCACCTAAATCATAAAAAACGGGAGACAACACAAGTTGGTGAGTCAATGAAATTAGGGTAAATCCCACCATAGCAATCATGAGTGCGTACAAAGTACGCTGACCTCTCCAATTAAACAGGAGCATTAAATTGATAAAAAACGCTAAAACAAGGGGCACGTAAGAAACCCAATTATTGGACCTCAAGTACATATCAGTGCCTCCACAAATCGTAATCGCACTAGAATATGCCATAATACAAATTGGACATTTGGGCAGAATAATCAATACAACTGTACTGAATAGCGAAGCGCTGCTCGATCTATTAATCTTTTTAGTGGGGTGACAGTTGCAATTACTTAACATATGACTAATTTTAAAGATACGTGAAAAAAAAACCTAACCCTAATTGGAATTAGTTTAATTATGAAAAATTTTAATCAAATCATTAACAAAATGAGTCAAAATGGGGGCGTGTTGATCCTTGCCCGCGTTGTGAAAACTTGGGGCTCCTCTCCTCGACCCGTCGGGTCTATGATGGTCATTAATGAAGATCAAAAAATGTCAGGTTCTGTGAGCGGTGGTTGTGTGGAGGGTGCGGTAGTCAAGAAAGCGCAAGCTCTTTTTACCCAGCATACGGCAGAAAAACTTTCTTTTGGAGTCAGTGATGAAGAAGCGTGGTCTGTTGGGTTGTCTTGCGGAGGCAGTATTGAAGTTTATTTGCAAGCAGTTAACTTTTCATTAAATATGGTTTGGCACTCTTTATTGAAAAAAATGCAATCCAATCAATCCTGCCTTTTAATTTCTGATTTAAATAAAAATGAAAATTGGTTAATTGAAGAAAATGGATCGGTAACAGGCACATCACTTCCTCCGATGTTAATCAAAGAAGCTCAAGTGGCTTTGGAGGAAAGATCTCACAAGACACCCACCTTTGAGGGGCGAAATTATTTTATTCAAGTGTTTCCTCGAAAGCCTACCTTACTTATCATTGGGGTTGCGCATATTACCGTGGACTTGGTCAGTATGGCATATATGCATGATTTCGAAACTATTGTGATTGACCCCAGAGGTTATTTCGCAAAAAATACGTATTTTGAAACCGAGCCTACTCAAGTTTTTGAGGCTTACCCCTCCGAAGTGCTACAACAGTTAAAATTAGACTCCTCTACCTTTTGTGCCATTCTTTCCCACGATCCCAAAATAGATGACAATGCTTTAGAAATATTACTCCCCTCCAAAGTAGCCTATATTGGTGCTTTAGGCAGTAAAAAGACCCATCAGAAAAGAATAGATCGATTGACCAAAAAAGGAGTCTCTCAAGATTTAATTTCGAAAATTCAAGCACCCATCGGTATCCCTATTCATGCCAAATCAGCTAAAGAAATTGCCTTGGCCATCATGAGTGAAATCATCAAATTCAAGAATCAATATCAGTAATCAAATTAAGAGTAAATCAGCATCAACTTGTTCTTTCCATGACAGCAGACCTCCCTTCAAGTGTCTCAGGTTGGAGTAATCTGCTGCCAGGGAAGTTAAATTTTCGATGGCTTGTGCACTTCTTTTGCCTGATTTACATAAGAAAACAACCGGTCTATTTTTATCGATCAAATTCACAGATGCAGCTAATTCTCCCAAAGGTATCCGTTGCCCACCAATATTACCCGCCTCAAATTCGTAAGCTTCTCTGAGGTCAATCAATTGAAAATCCTGACCTTCCCGTCGCCATCGGGCGAGTTCTATGGGCGACAAATCAATCAGGTCATTCAAATCATTTGTGATCCCACAAAATGACTCATAATCAATCAATGCCTTGATTGTGGGTGTTTCGCCATTCAGTGGGTTTTTTGGATCTCTTTTGATGTTCAACGTCCGATTAGAAAAGTCAAGGACATCCATCAGAAAAAGTTTGCCAGATAAAGAGACGCCCATACCCGTAATTGCTTTAATCACTTCAGAGGCTTGAATGGATCCTATGATCCCAGGCAATACGCCCAACACTCCTCCTTCTGCACAATTAGGTATCATGCCTGAGGGTGGAGGCGTCGGAAACACATCTCTATAATTAGGTCCTAATATACCTTCCTTATTCTCCCAATTAAAGACACTGACTTGTCCTTCAAACCGGTATATAGAGGCATAAACATTGGGCTTTCCTGTTAAAACGCAGGCGTCATTTACGAGGTACCGAGTGGGAAAGTTATCTGTGCCATCGGCTACCACATCGTAATTACTAATGATCTCCAAAGCATTGGAGGCATCTAATTTTAAATTGTACTCAATAAAATGTACAAATGGGTTTTGTGCACGTAGTTTGGTTATAGCTACCGCCGTTTTAGGTTTCCCTATATCTTCCATTCCGAAAAGTACTTGCCGCTGCAAATTACTCTCATCAATGACGTCAAAATCGACCACACCAATGGTACCCACACCGACGGCTGTCAAATATTGCAGCAGGGGTGCACCTAATCCCCCCGTACCCACTACCAATACTTTTGCCCTTTTTAATTTTTCTTGTGTAGTTATGCCGAAGTCTGGTAAATTCAAATGCCGACTGTAGCGTAGTTTCTCTTGATTTGATAATGCCACCTTAAAGTAATATTAGTCCTGGTTAAAAACTTGAAATGGTTTTGTATATTAGCCATAATTTAGTTACAAAGAATATAAAAAATGAAGAAAAATTTTTCGCATCTCACCAAAAATGGAGAACCTACCATGGTGGATGTTTCGGATAAGGGGGTGTCCCATCGCATAGCCATCGCTCGTTCAATGGTTATTTTGGCTCCCGAAATTTTGGAACAATTCCAAAAAGATGAGATTCATACAAAAAAGGGGCCTGTATTTCAAACCGCCATATTGGCTGGGATCATGGCCTCCAAAAAAACCAGTGAGCTGATTCCCTTGTGTCATCCCCTTGGCCTTGACGGCTGTAACGTGACGATCGAACTTAGTGACAGCCAAGAAGTAGAAATCATTTGCACGGTTAAGACCTCTGGAAAAACAGGGGTGGAAATGGAAGCCCTTACAGGAGCATCAGTCGCTGCTCTTACCATTTATGATATGTGCAAAGGCTTTTCTCATCATATCCTTATCAAAGAAACACGATTGCTCGAAAAAATAGGTGGAAAAAATGACTTCAAAATCGCATAAAAAACATGCTCTTTTAAACAAACCCAAAGGTGGTGCATTCGGACAGCAGGAGCTGGCACTTATCGGTGCCCCCTGTAATACCATCCAAAATTTAAGTGAGCAGTTAGCCGCTCACTTAAATTTTGAATATGGCCTAGGGTATGCAGATGCCTCTCACCAAAACGACATGGCTACTTCAGCCTTTAGGACAATCTACACGGATCTGATTGGTCAACACGGTGTACGTTTTAAGCACGATTACATAGCTACCCATTTTAGAGCGTTATTCAATGATTGTGATCTGGTGCTGATCAATGGCAACCATTTCTTAGCCGAAAGTCAAATAGTGATTATCAACGAGCAAAAGAAGACCTCACTTGAGAAAAAATTAGACCGCCTCTCTGGTATAAAACTTTTTATCCTAGATGAAGGAGTCGAGGAGCTTTTCCCCTTTATTAAAGCGCACATCAAAAATTATGAAAAAATTCCCCTGCTTTCGATCAAAGATGTATCCGGCATAGCAAAGGTGATTAAAAACATCATTGATGCCTATTCGATACCTATCAAAGGACTTGTTTTGGCCGGAGGTAACAGTACTCGAATGGGGCATGATAAAGGTGCCATCAACTATTACGGAAAAGCACATCGAGAGTACCTGGCTGAACTTTTGAATGGTTTTTGTTCGCAAACTTATCTATCTGTTCAAAACGAATCGATAGATTTTCAGACGCAATATTCGATCATTCCTGATGCTTTTTTAAATTTAGGCCCTTTTGGAGGTATCCTTTCCGCGTTCAAACAAGACCCCAATAGTGCTTGGCTCGTCGTCGCTACTGATCTCCCCTTATTAGATGCCACCACATTAAAGACCTTATTAACAAACCGTGATAAATCCAAAATGGCCACCTGTTTTCATAATCCCGAAACAGCCTTTCCAGAGCCTTTATTGACTTTATGGGAACCAAGGGCCTATCCAATCCTTCTGCAATTTTTGGCCTTTGGTTATTCGTGCCCTAGAAAAGTATTAATCAATAGTGATATCAAGGAATTACCGATAAGTAATGTGGATGTCCTGCGCAATGTGAATACCCCGGAAGAATTAAAAGTTGTTAAGCCCTAAGCTAGAAAACCGATTGGTATTCTAAGCCCATTAAAATTTTACTCATGGCTACCTCAACCATGAATTAAATTTCTGTAGGCAATAAAGGGAAAAATTTCGCCCTTGAGAAAGTCACTACGCCCTGAAGGCAATTGGATAAAAGCATCCGCATCTACCAAATTAGCCAAGTCGCCCGATCCATTACCCTTCACCGGATATGCCTTTATTTTTCCAGAGGAATGAAATACGATTTTCACTTCTAAAAAATACGTGAGATCTGGTTTGAAATGGACATCTTCAACCAATTCAGCCCAAGGTAATGGCATCTCAGAGGACTGCAACGAATGATCCAACCAAGGTTTGAAGTATTGCTGGGCACACATAAAACTAGATACTGGATTTCCAGGAAAAGCAAAGACTAGTTTATCTTCTTTTTTTCCAAACCAAAATGGTTTTCCAGGACGTTGTTTCACTTTGTGAAACATTTTCTTCACACCTATGGCCGACAGGGCCTCAGGTAAATAATCGAACTTCCCAGCAGATACGCCCCCACTGAGTAAGATCAGATCATAATGAGTTATTTCACTTTCTAATCTTTTGACAATTTCGTCATAGTCATCAGACAAGTGCATGGTCGTTGGCTGAATTTGATAACTTTTCAAAACTGTGGCAATTCTATACACATTGCTTCTTCGTATTTGATGAGATAGTGGTATTTGATCAATATTTACCAGCTCGTCTCCACTAGAAACAATCAAAGTTTTAGGTAAACGACTTACCGATATTTTATTTTTACCCACCGTAGCACAGACGCCTACTTCACTTGCAGAAATACATTTTCCCGGCGAGAGAATGACCATTCCTTGATGACGATCACTGCCTTTAAAATGAATATTTTGATCGCGATTAAGACTCGATAGCATGACTGTTGCCTTACCCTCCTGGATCTCAAGATCTTCGTAACGAACCACGGCATCTACTCCTATCGGAACAGTGGCGCCTGTCATCACTTCTAAACAAGACGAGGGATCCTTTAATTCCATTTGCAGACCTCCTGCAGGTGCCACCCCCTTGATTTCAAAAACTCTTTGACCCTTTTCAAATTGATCAAAACTCAAACCAATGCCATCCATGGTCACTCGATTGAAGGGTGGAAAATCTCGATCAGCTACAATTTCTTCTTGCAGAATTCTCCCTAATGACTCATCTAAAAATATCTCTTCGGTACCCCAATTACCCAAATGGGTATGCACTATTTTTAAGGCCTCTTCAACGGTAATCATATCAACCTCCAATAGTGGCCATAGATTCGGATGCAGGCAAGGTCGCAGACCTACTTTTTTCAGATTCAAAACCATCTTTGGCCCGTTTACCGATCACCTTGATTAAATGATCTCCCAAAGCATCATCTGTCACGCCTCCTCTTATAAAGTCTCTGAAATTCACTTGCCCTTCTCCATAAAGACACGTCCTTAACGTACCCTGTGGCGTAAGTCGAATTCGATTACAAGAACCACAAAAAGTTCGAGTATAGGCGGGAATGATTCCAAAAGAACCGACATAACCTGGTATTTTGTAATTTAGAGAAGTAGATGCCGGGGGATCTATCATTTTTTCATGGGTGTATTTTTCTTCAATGTAAGTCATTATTTTTTTTGCTGGCCAAATGGTCGCATTGCCCTGACCTTCGGTTCCATTGAAGGGCATTTCTTCAATAAAGCGCACGGATACATCATTATGCTTGGTCAATTCTAGCATCGGATAAATATCTTCAATATTTCTGCCATCCATAACCACCATATTGGTTTTGACACTTATTTTGGAGTCCACCAGCCTTCGATAGGTCGTCATCACTTGATCAAATAAATCTCTTCGGGTAATATCAAAAAATCGCTGACTGTCCAAACTGTCTAAACTGAGGTTGACACTTTTAATTCCCATTTTTTCCAATGCCGGAATTTGTTCCACTGTAAAAGTGCCGTTTGTTGTAATATTAATCTCTTTGATGGTTGTTAACTCCGAGACCCCTTTCAAAAAGGACATGATCCCTTTTCTCACAAATGGCTCCCCACCCGTAATTCTGATTTTAGAGATGCCCAAATCTCCAAAGACACGGATCAGTCGGGTCATCTCCTCAAAACTCAATAAATCTTTCCTGTTCATGTATTTGATTCCATTTTCAGGCATACAATAAAAGCACCTCAAGTTACAGCGGTCGGTAACGGCCAGTCTGAGATAATTTATCTCCCTTCCATGATTATCAATGAGCATATCTTGATTTAATTTTAATAGGAAACGTTATATTAAATTATTAGCTTGATTTTGCCGAAAAACTAGTAATTTTAAAGTTAAACAAAAATTCAATCAAAAAGGCCCGAAGTCATTTCCCTATTTTCGAAGCGCATCCCAATTTAGTGTATTTGGATAATGCGGCCACGACACAACGTGCGCAATCTGTGGTCAGCGCACAATCTCATTTTGATATGTACGAAAATGCTAATATTCATAGAGGCATCTATGATTTATCAAATCAAGCCACGCAAAAATTTGAAAATGCCCGAACTGAAATAGCTCGATTCTTAGGGTCTGGCAATGCTAATACCGTTGCTTTTACCCAAGGTACCACGGCATCCATCAATATCGTGGCACAATCTTTTTTGGCCCCAAGATTACAAGCTGGGGATAATATAGTTACGACCATTATGGAGCATCATGCCAATTTCATTCCATGGCAAATGCTCGCGCAACAGTATCAGGTTGAATTAAGAATGGTCCCAATAGATAAAAACGGAGACCTTGACTTGGTTCAATTAAGTAAATCCCTTGATAAAAAAACGAAACTTTTAGCGATTTCTCACATCTCCAATACTCTAGGTACGATCCATCCACTCGATGAAATCATTGAACTTGCTAAAAGAAAAAGTATACCAGTTTTGGTAGATGCAGCGCAAAGTGCTTGTCATTTTGAAATTGGGGTTGACCCATTGAATTGTGATTTTTTGACCTTTTCAGGGCATAAAATGTTTGGCCCGTTTGGTATTGGCATCCTCCAAGTTTCAGAAAATTACCTCGCCGATATGATGCCTTATAATTATGGTGGTGGCATCATTAAAGACGTCAAAGTTGAAAAAACAAATTTTCGTAATTTTCCACATAACCTTGATGCAGGTACACCGAATGTCTCCGGCGTAATAGGTTTAGCAGCGGCTTTGAAATTTATTTCGGGTATCGGTAAATCTGATATGCATAGTCATTTAAATAAATTGACTCTTTATGCTCTAGATCAATTGCCTCAAATTCCAGGTATTAAAATCATTGGTAATCCTAAAAGGAGGATCGGTATTATTTCCTTCAATTTGAAAAATATACATCCCCATGACATCGCCTCTTTTTTGAATAAAGATGGTATCGCCCTGCGGGCAGGTATGCACTGTACCCAACCCCTTCTCAATGCCATGGGATTACAGGCTACTGCCAGAATTTCATTTTCAATTTATAATAATAAAGAAGAAATTAATAAACTTGTTGTTTCTTTAAATGAATTGATGAGATTTTGGTCATGACAAAACAAGAGCTCCAACAGTTATTTAAAAACGAAATTCTTCCTGAAAATGACAATCCTTATCATTTTCAGGAATCTCAAAGAGCCTCCTTTACAGTTGAAGCAAATAATTCCATGTGTGGAGATAAATACACCCTTTATTTTAACGCGAGCGAAGGCCACATCACCTCTGTTTATTTTTATGGCTTCGGTTGTGCCTTGTCCAAGGCTTCGATCTCTATCATGTGTAAAAGCATGGAACATTTGACCCCAAAGAATATCACCACCTTGAGCGATCAATTTATCTTTGCAATGGATCAAGAGCATTCGACTGAAATTGCTGATAAAAAAATTCAAATGCTCCAACAAATGAAATATTTTGATGGTCGAGTAGATTGTATCAAATTGGGATGGGAAGCTGTGAAAAATCATTTTGAAAATGCTGACTTATGAAAATAAAGCTGATTGCTTTTGGTATTGCCAAAGAAATAATAGGACCTGCTGAATCCGATTTGGAGGTGAAAAACTCTTGTAATATCGGAGATCTAAAAAGAATATTAATCATTCAGTATCATGAATTCAAAAAGCTTCAAAGTATCAAATTTGCGATCAATGAAGATTATCAAGAAGATCACTTCCAAATCCATGAGGGAGATGAAGTTGTTATTATTCCACCTGTCAGCGGAGGTTAAATGAGAGATATTCAAATTTTAGATACGCCTTTGACTACGCAGTCATGTCATGATGCTGTGGCAGATCCCGCGGCAGGCGGTATTGTAGTTTTTGTAGGCGTAGTAAGGAATGAAACAAAAGGTCGAAAAGTGGTACAACTGGCCTTTGAATCTTACGTGCCCATGGCCCTCAAGGAGATGGGGAAAATTGCAGATACTCTATCCCAAAAATGGGGCATCCTAAATGTAGCCATTCATCATCGGGTGGGTGTGTTAGAAATTGGAGAAATTCCAGTAATCATTGCAGTATCGACCCCTCATAGACAAGCTGCTTTTGAGGCTTGTCAATATGCCATTGATACCTTAAAAGAAACCGTCCCCATTTGGAAAAAAGAAATTTTTGAAGATGGTACAGTTTGGGTTTCTGCTCATCCCTAAAGTTCCTCTTGATCGTTAATGATTGCATTTCCTATTTTATTTATTTTCAACAAGAAAATCAACTTTACAATTTTTGATGCTCTTGTTCAGCAACGCTCAACAATATGATTATTTGAATTGGTTTGCTGTGATCAGAAGGTGGAAATTACTGTTTCTTTTCAGAATTGATATTGAATAAAACATATCACATAAACCCTTAAAGATAAAACCATAACCAATTAATGCAGACAAACAGATACTTGATCAGTTAAGGAGTAATTCAGTTAACCACCTTACCCTTAAGACGCTAGCAAGTTTCGACCTGTCAAAAACAAATCGGGTGAAAGCAGTAATTATTTACTAATAAGTAGCATCCATATTTCAATACATTGAACTGGTGATAAAAAGTATGAGTCTTAGGAGCAGAAATCACAATTGCCTAACCGAACGAATCGAATAACTTGAGGCCCTAGGAGGTGCTTTCTCTTGAAAGCCACTATTGAAATCCTGCCAATAAGCTTCTTTTTTATCATTTTCTGAAGTACTCCAATAATAATCTTTGGCAAACCCTCCAATTAAGTCTTTTTGTAAATACATTTGATGCTGTTCTTCTTTTGTAGGCAATCTCCAATCCATAAATTTTGCGCCTTCAATTGAGTGATTTGAACCATTGGATATGGCTTCCTTGGCACTAAGCCAACTGGTTTTTCCTTGGTCCTGCATTTCTGCTATCCAAATATGGGCACCTCCTTCTGATATCTTAAATACGTAACCCCCAAGTTCAGGCCAAAAACCTATACTATAGTTTTTATCGAGCCTCTGCTTTTGAGCATTTTGTCCAAAAGTTGAATGGCCAAATAATAGCGACCAAAAAAGAAGCATCAAAAGATTCAAATATTTCATAAATCAATATCTAAATTCAATTCCTAAATAAAAAATATTTGTGGGATTTATGTTTGACCATCGTTATGGTGAGTATTACTTTTAATAACCAATTTAATTTTTGTAATTTACGTTCCGTATTACTAACAAAATCAAAATAAATTAAAAATGAAAAGAACGATAACTTTATTCCTTACATGTATTTTTGCTGCCTCTATGAGCCATGCTCAAATAGCTTATATGGAATATGTCGCCGTCAAAAATACAGATGTCGCCACACATATAGCTGCCGAAAAAAACATATTTTCAAAAGCCCATAAAGAACAAATTGACAAAGGAAACAAATTAGGCTGGGATATGTGGATGATAGAAAACAATAGCTTTGGCGAACCTAATACTACCTTTGTTTATGTGCACGTCAATAAGCCTGGAACTACTTTAACTTATAATGAATCGAATTTATTTTCAGCTCATGAATCCACCTTACATCAAGCTGGATATCAAAATAGAATTGTCAAAACGGGACAATTAACTCTGGGTATCAAAGCAAGCTATGGAACCAAAGCAGACGCCAAACCTCCAAAATATTTAGTGGCAAACTACATGACTGTAAATTTCTACGACGGAGCAGCTTATGAAGCAATGGAATTAAAGTATGGGCCTAATTATGCTGAAAATGGCCAAGCAGCTTGGGCATTCGGTAAGGTACTCAATAGGTTTGGTGCAGATCAAGATGTAAACTACCTTACTTTCGACTTTTATAATTCAATGGAAGAGATTTTGGAAATAAGAAATAATACAGCCTCCTTTACCAAAGCCCAATTGACTCAATGGAAAAGTATGGATAAATTAAGGACCTTAAAAAATACTCATATCATGACTTTAATAGCTTCTGAACGATAATTGTTAAAATTTTCTTAGAAGGGTCAGGACACAATCAGTCTTGGCCCCTTTTTTTAGGTATCGAGACTTTAATAATAATCCCGTGCTAAGGCCGTTTTCAATCCTAAAGCTATTCTTAGATCCATGTAGCACTTTATGAGCAAAAGAGCTCAAACCTATCCAATCCTGTCTGCACAGAATACGCTTATTTATCGCACTTGAAATCAATTCTTCTAATATAGTTTCTGCCTCTGTAGTAGAAGGAGTTTTATTGTCAGCGCATTATGATTGTCTTTGGATGTGCCATCACTTAACCTTTAAATCAAGAGGAAAGCTAAGAAGATCAATGCCCCAAATCGTGGGTAATAAAAAATAAACAAAAAAGGTAATAACAAGAATTGATACCACATTGAGCACAAATCCAGCACGTATCATATCCTTCATCTGCAAATAACCTGAACCAAATACCACAGCATTAGGTGCTGTAGCCACTGGCAACATAAATGCACAAGAAGAAGCGATACATGCCGCTACCATCATACCATAAGGATGTACATCAAGGACACTCGATAGAGCTGCCAAAATAGGCATCATAAGCGTACAAGTTGCGATATTTTGGGTAATCTCTGTTAAAAAATTAACAACGGATACGACGATCAATAATACTACCCAAAACGGAATACCACTCAATCCACCAAGCTGCGCGCCAATCCATAAAGTCAATTTAGAGCTCTCAAAACTTTGGGCCACAGCAAAAGCCCCACCAAAAAGTAAAATCACACCCCAAGGTAATTTAACGGCAGACTGCCAATCCATTATTTGACTCCCTTTTTTATTCTTTGATGGGATCAAGAATAAAGATACCGCGCCAATCATGACAATAATGGTATCGTTAACATTCGGATAAAAAGGTGCAATTAAATACCTTCTGGTAATCCAAGCCACCGCTACAAGTAAAAAAATGGTCAACACCCATTTTTCTTCAAAAGACATCTTACCTAATTTTTTTAATTCATCCTTGATAATATTGGCACTCCCCTCAACTTTCTCCGTACTCAAGAAGAAGGCGAAATAGGATAAAACCAACCAACAGATCACTAAAATGGTCAAACTGATGGGTAATCCGATCCCAATCCATTGGTCAAAAGGCATCGCAATTCCGTAAAATTTTTCAACGGCATCTGCAAAAATTAAATTAGTCGGTGTTCCCACTAAGGTGGCAATTCCACCAATTGAAGAAGCATAAGCAATGGCTAAAATCAATGCTTTACCAAACCCCTCTCTGTTTTTTTGGGTCAGACTGCTCGCCCCAGCAAACTCCTTAAATTGGGTAATAATTGATAAAGCTATGGGTAGCATCATTACCGTTGTGGCAGTATTTGAAATCCACATGGAAAGAAAGGCGGAAGCCAAAATAAAGCCTAAGATGATTTGTCTCATATTGGTGCCCGTAATCGAAATAATACTCAGGGCAATGCGCTTGTGTAGATTCCATTTTTGCATCGCCAAAGCCAAAATAAATCCCCCAACAAAAATATAAATGATGGGGTTTGCATAAGATGGAGCGATGACCTTCAATGGAACTGCGTTGGTAATCGGATATAAAATCATTGGTAAAAAAGAGGTGACAGCAATCGGAATTGCTTCTGTCATCCACCAGATGGCAATCCAAATGGTAGCTACCATGACCTTAAAAGCTGGTTCCGACATCTCAGAAGGAGGTCCCATCCACAGCATTAAAAAAAATACTGTAGGGCCTAAGATTTGAAAAAATATTTTCCACCTCATTTAAAATTGTTCCCTTTATTTTAAAAATTACTTTAGTAACGCTTAGTAAGCCTGCCGGCCGAACAAGGACTATAGACAACCCTGCAATGGGCGGTTCAAAAGGTTTGGTATCTTGCGCTTTATCAAATATATATATTTCAGCAGACATCATCTTTCTTACACCAAAACAAACAAATTGTTTATCTCAGTTATTTTGAAGAAAAGAGGAAGTTATTTTGTGGATTGGGGCTTAGTTCTTTTATGAAGTGGGTAAAAGCTCGCTTTTAATTAATTGAAAAAACAAGAGCTTGAACATCACCTTTAGATAAAGTCTTATTGTGTAGAGCTAATGGATTCCTCTCATGACGATATAGCCAAAAAAAAAGTTAAAATTACTATTAATACAGTTTCTTTCGCTGCTCATAAATTAAAGGACTCGCAATGTATTCATCATAAGTCATCAGTTTATCTATAATGCCCTTAGGTCCAATCTCTATGATTCTATTGGCAATGGTTTGGGCAAATTCATGATCATGGGTGGTAAACAATACGCAGCCCGGAAATTCACTCAATGAATTATTGAAAGCAGTAATCGATTCTAGATCTAGGTGATTGGTAGGCTCATCTAACATCAGAAAATTAGCACCTGAAAGCATCATCCTTGAAAGCATACATCGTACTTTTTCTCCCCCTGAAAGCACATGGGCTTTCTTTAAACTTTCCTGACCTGAAAAAAGCATTTTACCCAAAAAACTCCGCACATAGACTTCATCTTTCTCCTCATCATTAAGGGTATATTGTCGCAACCAATCTATTAGATTTATTTGGGTATCAAAATAATGATCATTCTCATTGGGTAGATAGGCCGTAGTTATGGTCTGACCATATTTGAAACTCCCTGAATCCGCCTGTTGATTGTTATTCAAAATCTCTAATAATGTGGTTATGGCTGTACTGTCTCCCAAAAAAGCAATTTTGTCTCCTTTATTGACCCTAAAATGGAGGTTATCAAACAAGGGTTTACCTTCGATTAATTTGGTCAATCCCTCAACCTCAAGCAATTGATCTCCTACTTCTCTGGTTTGATTAAAAATAATCGCCGGATATTTTCGAGAGGATGGCTTGATGTCTTCAATACTGATTTTGTCTAATAACTTTCTTCTGCTCGTAGCTTGCTTTGATTTTGAAGCATTGGCACTGAACCTTTGTATAAATTCTTGGAGTTCTTTCTTTTTCTCTTCTGCTTTCTTATTGGCCGAATTTCTTTGAGAGGACGCCAACTGACTGGATTGATACCAAAAAGAATAGTTACCCGTAAATAATTGAATCTTACTAAAATCAATATCTGCTATGTGGGTGCAGACCGTATCTAGAAAATGCCGATCGTGAGAAACTACGATGACTGTATTTTTAAAATTTAGAATAAAATCTTCCAACCAAGAAATAGTTTGTAAGTCCAAGTCGTTGGTTGGCTCATCCAAAATCAGGATATCGGGATTTCCAAAAAGCGCTTGAGCTAACAAAACGCGGACCTTAAATGCCCCATTAAGTTCGGACATTAAACGAAGATGTAAATCCTCAGTAATCCCCAAACCACTTAACAATGCCGCCGCATCGGATTCTGCATTCCATCCATCCATTTCTGCGAATTGCTCCTCCAATTCAGAGGCCTTGATACCATCTGCTTCCGAAAAATCTGGTTTTTCATAAATAGCATTTTTTTCTTGCAAGATGTTCCAAAGCTTATCATGCCCCCTCATTACAGTATTAAGAACCGATTCTTGGTCAAACTCAAAATGATTCTGTTTTAATGCAGCCATCCTTTTATCCGTCTCAATGGTAATTGTTCCTGAATTTGGAGAGATCTCTCCTGATAATATTTTTAAAAAAGTTGATTTTCCTGCGCCATTAGCACCGATGATGCCATAGCAATTCCCACTGGTGAATTTGATGTTAACTTCATCAAATAGGACTCGTTTTCCGTACTGAAGCGAAATATTATTGGCTGCGATCATTTATTCTTCTTTTTTTAAGTGCGCAAAATTAGCCCAATTCTTTATTGAAAAAAAGAGGTCGCACATATAATGCCTTTAACGCACGAATTACTCGCCTTTCATTCCAATCCTTCAAAGCGCTCAATTGACTAAACCCAAACAATATAACAGCCGATCATAAAATATTTATCGAGGGTCACTAATTTTATACTAAATTCATATTTTCAATGAACACTTAAAAACATCATGCTTCGTCTACTCACGCCATTCTTCAGTCTATGTATTGTTGCTTCCTTAAACGGGCAACAGATGAAAATCACAGATGAAATTGAATCCCAAAAATCTACTTACGAAAAGATAGCGCTCAGAATATGGGAATGGGCGGAAGTGGGATATCGAGAAGAAAAAAGTTCCGCGTTACTCAAAAAAACATTGAGTGATGCAGAATTTTCCATTCAATCCGGTGTCGCTGAAATTCCAACTGCTTTTATCGCTGAATATGGATCTGGACAACCCGTCATTGCCATACTCGCCGAATACGATGCATTGCCCGGGGTATCTCAGAAAGCAATTCCCACTCGAGATCCAGTGATTACAGGGGGAGCGGGTCATGCCTGTGGACATCACCTTTTCGGCACCGCATCGGTTGCTGCTGGCATCGCAATAAAAAACTGGTTAAAAACGAATAAAATAAAGGGAACCCTTAGGGTATATGGTACGCCGGCTGAAGAAGGGGGTGCAGGGAAAGTTTACTTGGTAAGAGCCGGATTATTCGATGATGTAGATGTAGTTTTGCATTGGCACCCAAGCAGTAATAATAACGCAAACCCCGGATCTTCCCTGGCTAATAAATCTGCTAAATTCAGATTTTATGGAGAATCTTCACATGCTGCAACTTCTCCCGAACGTGGTCGTTCTGCCCTTGACGGAGTTGAATCCATGAATCAAATGGTGAACATGCTCAGAGAGCATGTTCCTCAAGAAACAAGAATTCACTATGTCATTACCAGTGGCGGTGAGGCTCCCAATGTCGTGCCCGCCTTTGCCGAGGTTTTTTATTATGTAAGGAACCCAGAAGTCGCCAATGTTAAAGCTATTTTTGAAAGGATAGTTAAGGCAGCACAAGGTGCGGCCATAGGGACCGAAACCACTATGGATTATGAAATTATTCATGGCCTTTATAACCTCCTGCCCAATGAAACTCTGTCAGAGGTTATGTATCAAAACCTTTTATCTGTTGGGGGGATGCGATACAACGATGCAGAAATTAAGTTCGCTCAACAAATACTTAATACATATAAAGGTGATTACAAAATTGAATCAGGAGAAGAAATAACTCCTTACTCCGTAGAAAAAAGGAAAGGTGGTGGGTCTACTGATGTGGGCGATGTAAGCTGGAAAGTACCTACCGCGGGCATGAGTGCTGCCACATGGGTTCCTGGCACTTCAGCACATACTTGGCAGGCTGTCGCCGCAGGAGGAACAAGTATTGGAATCAAAGGAATGTTGATCGCTGCTAAAACCATCGCCTTGACGGCCCAAGATGTTTTCACTGATCCTGACCTGATCATCCGTGCAAATGAAGAGTTAAAAAAACATATTGGAAAAAATGATCCTTACAAGGCGCTCATTGGCGATCGTAACCCGCCTTTAGATTACAGAAATTGATCAAAAGATCTGTTATTTGTAATAGAACCATTGAAGTGAGGTTTTAATTTTTTTTGACCTAAAATGAAGAAATTACTATTATATTCGATTTCGTTTAAGATGCTTTAAAAATACATAAAAAATTATGCTACCCCTCTATCAGTGGTCAAATATCGAAATGTTTGCTCTTAAAAAATTAAAATAAAGCCTTCAAACAACTTGTATAATGAAAAAATATTTAAGTGCCTTCTTTTTTTTAGTTACCTCCATTACTTTGAGTGCTCAAGATCGAATTACCGGAAAAGGTTTTGCCACCCGATCTGAGGTCATTGCTCAAAATGGAATGGTAGCCACGAGTCATCCCCTCGCTACCCAAATAGGACTTGATATCCTCAAAAAAGGAGGTACGGCCATTGATGCCGCCATTGCGGCTAATGCCGCTTTAGGACTCATGGAACCTACTGGATCGGGAATTGGGGGAGATCTTTTTGCTATTATTTGGGATGGGAAAACAAAAACCATCCATGGCTTGAATGCCAGTGGCCGTTCCCCAAAATCGTTAACCTTGGAATATTTCCAATCACAAAATTTAACCAAAATTCCTTCTTTTGGCCCATTGCCCGTAAGCGTTCCTGGGGCTGTAGATGGATGGTTTGAGCTTCATGAAAAATTTGGCGCTCTCCCTATGACTGATGTTTTAGCACCCGCCATCCAATATGCCGAAAATGGGTTTCCAGTGACCGAATTGATTGGCTACTACATGGCAGTTGGTGCCTCAAGATATGAATCTTTCAATTTTCAAAATTTTAAGGATACTTACATGATCAATGGTAAGACACCGAGCAAAGGTCAAATATTCAAAAATCCAGATTTAGCCATGACCTATAGTATCCTCGCTAAAAAGGGGAGAGCGGGTTTTTATAAGGGCAAAATAGCAAAAACTATTGCTGATTATGTTCAAGACAAAGGAGGCTTTTTATCAACCTCAGACTTGGCAGATCATCATTCTGAATGGATTACACCCGTCTCTGTAAATTATAGGGGCTTTGATGTATGGGAACTGCCTCCGAATGGGCAAGGCATCGCTGCCCTGCAAATGTTGAATATACTAGAGGGCTATGACTTTGATGATATCCCGTATGGAAGTGCAGAGCATATTCACCTGTTTACTGAAGCCAAAAAACTGGCTTTTGAAGACCGTGCAAAATATTATGCAGATATGGATTTTTATGATGTCCCGGTGGAACAATTACTTTCAAAAGATTATGCGGCCGCAAGACGAAGCGAAATTGGCCCTGACGCCGGCGTTTACAAAGCAGGGTCGATAAGCAATGGAGAGACAGTATACTTGACCGTTGCTGATAAAAATGGTACTATGATTTCTTTAATTCAAAGCAATTATAGAGGTATGGGCTCAGGATTAGTTCCTACAGATTTGGGTTTTATGCTTCAAGATCGAGGCGAACTTTTTTCTCTTGAAGAAGGACAAGCCAATACCTACGCCCCTGGCAAAAGACCCTTTCATACTATTATACCCGCATTTATGACTAAAGATGGCATCCCTCTGATGAGCTTTGGGGTAATGGGTGGTGACTTTCAACCCATGGGGCATGTACAAATTGTAATGAATATGGTAGACTTTGGAATGACCTTGCAAGAAGCTGGGGATGCCCCAAGGATAGATCACACAGGAACCTCTACGCCCACAGGTCTTGATGCAGTAAATTCAGGAAAAATCCGACTGGAATCAGGCTTTGATTATGAAACTATTCGAACACTGATGAACCAAGGGCATAACGTAGGCTTTGCATTAGGCATATATGGAGGGTACCAAGCCATCCTGTGGGATGATAAAAATAAGGTTTACTTGGGCGCTTCAGAATCACGAAAAGATGGTCAAGCAGCAGGTTACTGACCCATTCCTGAATTAATATCTGTTGAAAAAACTGTTCGAATTTAGACCCTAGTCATGTAACTGATTTGAAATCATTGGACATAAGAGTAATCATCCCAGCCTTTAATGAACAAAATGCAGTCGGCCGCGTCATTAAAGAAATCCCAAAAAAATGGGTTAATGAAATTATCGTGGTCGATAATGGCTCTTCAGATCACACTTTTGCAACTGCTCAGAGACTCGGAGTCACCTCATTAAAAGAATCCAACCGTGGCTATGGTTGGGCTTGCTTGAAAGGGATAGATCATCTATCTAAAAGTGATCCCACTCCTGATATTGTTGTATTTCTTGATGGAGACTACAGCGACTATCCAGCCGAACTTGTTAAATTAATTGATCCCATTATCAATGGAAGGGCTGATATGGTTATTGGCAGCCGAAACTTAGGCATTAAAGAGCCAGGCTCGATGATGCCACAGCAAATATTTGGAAACTGGCTTGCCACCACTTTGATAAGGTATCTTTACCATGTTAAATATACGGACTTGGGACCTTTTCGAGCCATCAAATACGATGCATTAATGCAACTTAAAATGGAAGATAAGACCTATGGCTGGACCGTCGAAATGCAAATAAAAGCAATCAAAAATAAATTAAAAATTAAGGAAATAGCTGTGGCTTATCGCAAAAGAATAGGAATATCTAAAGTTTCAGGTACCCTTAAAGGTACGATTATGGCGGGTTATAAAATCCTCGCCACCATTATTAAATATCTCTAAATGGAATGGATCATAATAATGCTTTATGGTTTTTCGATGTTCATCATTTGTCTCTTTAGCTTAGCACAATTGAACCTGACTTGGCATTATATTAGAAAAGTCCATGATCCTGCTTTAAATCATAAACCTATAAACCTACCTTTTGTAACCCTTCAACTGCCGCTGTATAATGAGAAATATGTTATTGATCGACTCCTAGATGCGGTCACCTCCTTAGATTACCCCAACACTCACCTCGAAATTCAAATCCTTAACGACTCTGATGACGAAACCGTCGGTATGATTGATGTCCGAATAGACCAAATCAAAAATAAAGGCATTGACATTGTTCATCTGAGAAGACAAAATAGAATAGGCTTCAAGGCAGGTGCTTTACAACATGGATTGACCCTAGCTAAAGGTGAATTCATTGCTATATTTGATGCTGATTTTATACCTAAAATAGATTTTTTAAAAAAAGTCATCCCCTATTTTAAAGATGAAAAAACAGCCATGGTACAAACACGTTGGGGTCATTTAAATGAAAATTTCAACTTGCTCACCAAAATGCAGGCCTTTGGCCTAAATGCCCATTTTACTGTGGAACAAACAGGACGAAGAAAAGCCAAGAGTTTTATTAATTTCAATGGAACGGCAGGCATTTGGAGGAAAGAAAGTATTCTAGATGTGGGTGGCTGGCACCATGATACGCTCACAGAAGATCTTGACCTAAGCTATCGTGCGCAGTTAAATGGATGGAAATTCGAATACCTTGAATCTGTAGAAAGCCCAGCTGAACTTCCTATTACACTGCAAGCAGTAAAAAGCCAACAATTCAGGTGGAATAAAGGAACTGCAGAAACGATCAGAAAAAATATAAGCAAAGTAATCCAATCAGATTTGGCACTTAATCATAAAACACGAGCCGCCTTACATCTTTTAAATAGTTCGGTTTTTCTATTTATATTTATTGCTGCTTTGCTCTCAGTACCCCTTGTTTTTATAAAAAATGAATATCCTCACCTGAAAACGATTTTTGATTTTGGATCTGTTTTTTTAGTCGGTTTTGTTAACATAGGGCTTTTCTACTGGTTTGCCGTCCGAGCTTCTCAAAAACATCCTTTGACCTATTTTTGTATCTATTTTCCATTATATCTTACCTTTTCACTCAGTCTATCACTACACAACTCGTTGGCCTTATTGGAAGGGTTTCTTAACATAAAAACAGATTTTATCAGAACTCCAAAATTTGGTGTCCAAAAGAATACGAATGATTGGAAAGGCAATAGTTATATTCAACATAAGATCAGTTTACTCAATTTTATGGAGGGTTTATGTATGCTCTATTTCGCTTGGGGTTTGGGCCTAGATGTCAACTTTCAACATTACAGTTTTCTACCTTTTCATGCCATGCTTACCCTCGGTTTTGGCTATCTTTTTTTTAACGCGATCAAAAACAGTTTACGAAATGTCGCTTAAGAGGCTTTTTGGACCCACTCCCCTGTTGTACTTCATGTTTATTGGATCTATTTTAATGCTATCAACAGTACTTAATAGATCAGATTCCATGGGTTTATTTACCTGCTTCAGTGCGTCATTTATTGCTTATTTTTGGATTTGTAAATTCAAATATTCATTCAAATCTATATGGGTCTTAGGCATAGGTGTACGGTGTCTGCTTTTTTATGATCTACCCAATTTATCAGATGATTTCTACCGGTTTATTTGGGATGGATCCTTGATTCACCATGGCATCAACCCCTATTCATTATTACCTACCCAAGTCAGTGAGCTGGATATTCCAAAATTTTCTCCTGCGGCATTGGCACAATTAAATTCCAGTACGTACGCTACCGTTTATCCGCCCCTAAATCAGTTCTTTTTTTGGCTCTCCACTTTTCTAGCTCACCCTCTAGGGTCCGTAGGCATCTTGAGAATTTTCCTATTATTAACGGACATCGCCTCAACCTTGTTACTTCATAAATTAAGACCAAAAACAGCTCTATCAGGCTGGTTTTTTTTAAATCCTTTGCTTATTTGGGAAGGCGTGGGTAATGTGCATTTTGAATCTATGGTAATATTCTTCCTTTTGCTCACCCTATATTTTATTTCAAAAAATAAATTTGCAAAGGCTGGTTTCGCCTGGGGTTTGGCCATCGCTACCAAACTCATCCCACTCCTCTTTCTACCTGCTTTAATGTGGTATTATAAATGGAAGCAGAGCTGGGTATTAATCAGCGTTGCACTAATAGTATTGAGTCTAACCCTGATACCCGTGTTCAGCACTCAACTTACGGAGGGAATCTTCACCAGTTTAAAACTCTACTTCCAGCATTTTGAATTTAATGCCAGCATTTACTTTACTTTCAGAGCCTTCGGTTTTTGGTTAAAAGGATACAATATCATTGGAATCCTGGGACCCATCATGGGGATCATTACTCTATTTTTAATATCCTTGGGAGCTATTCTTCTATACCATTATAAAAAATCTCTAGAAACCGTCTTACTCTATTCACTTACCCTTTATTTTCTGATGAGTACAACCATTCATCCATGGTATATCTTAACTTTGATACCCCTAGGATTACTTAGTGGATACTGGTATCCTGTTATTTGGAGCTTCACTGTATCTTGGAGTTATTTTGGTTATGATGCTGCAGGATATAATGTGCCTACCTGGTGGATACTAAGTGAATATATCATCTTATTTGGTGCTATGGGAATAGAATTAAAAAAGAAATATGCGGTCCTCACATAGCGTTTTATTTTGTTTGTATATAGTTCTTGGATGTCAACTCAAAACATTTTATGATCCCATTTCCTTTCTTTACAAAAATACTGTTCCTCTCCTCAAGACCGAGGAAGTAGTGTGGAAAATGCAGCATCACGAACCTCTATTGCTAGATACCCGCAGCCGCAGCGAATTTTCAGTCAGTCATCTCCCGGGAGCTCAGCTCATTGAATTTGATGACTTTAAACCGTCAAATGTCAGCCATATTCCAAGAAATAAAGAAATCATTCTATATTGTTCAGTAGGTTATCGCAGTGAACGCATAGGCGAAAAACTACTTGACATGGGATATACTAAGGTCTACAACTTATACGGAGGAATCTTTGATTGGAAAAATCAATCACAGATTATCGTAAATCATTTAAATTTGCCTACAGATAGCATTCATGCTTACAGCAAAGTATGGTCTATATGGTTACACAAAGGAATTAAGGTTTATGAGTAAAGAAGTATTGTCCATTTTTGTTAAAAATTTAATCCCAGGAACGGTTAAAACAAGATTGGCTGAGGATTTGGGTATGGACTTGGCGATGGAGATCTACAAAGAACTGGTAGGTATTACTGCAGAAGTAACGGATGTCTTAAAGATTAATAAATGTGTCTACTATTCTGAATACATAGAATCGCATGACCAATTTGACGATGCCAATTACGAAAAACATATCCAAGAAGGTAAAGATTTGGGGCAACGAATGCAAAATTGCTTTTATGATGCCTTTGAATTAGGCTGTGATAAAATAATTCTTATTGGTAGCGATACACCCGACATCACTGATAAAATCATTTCCCAAGGTTTTGCTGCTTTGGATAAATATGATGTGGTCATTGGCCCTGCCCAAGATGGTGGTTTTTACCTGATTGGTATGAAAGAACCTCATGAAAATTTACTCAATAAACAGACCTATGGTCATGATGAAGTCCTAAATGAACTCTTAGATGAAATTGAGGATAGAGATCTTTCTGTGTTTAAATTACCCACCCTTATCGATATTGACGTAAAGGATGATTTAAAAAAAGCAGGGATTGAAATCGTTTTTGAGGACGAAGATGATATTGAGGAAAATAATGGGGTCGAAAATAAGCCTATTTAATCATTCGATCCCCTTATAAGATCCAATATTCCTGATAAAAAGGGCATGAGGTTGTTCACTTTAACTGATTCACAATGGATTATTTATCTATCAAGGCTTTACATATCATATTTGTTATTACCTGGTTTGCTGGGCTTTTTTACATCCCTCGGATATTTATTTACCAGACCGAAGCCTTATCTAAACCTGAACCTGAAAAGACTATTCTACAAGTCCAATTGGCCCTTATGGCCAAACGTTTATGGTACATCATCACTTGGCCTTCTGCCCTCATTACCACCATTATGGCAAGTACATTGCTTTACCTGCAACCCCAATGGCTCAAACTGCCTTTTATGCAAATAAAGTTACTTCTGGTGGGTGTACTTTATGGCTATCACTTTAGTTTGCACCATATTTTTAAACTTTTGCAAGTAGGAATAGTCAAATACAGCTCAATGCAATTACGTATTTGGAATGAAGTATCCACCCTTATTTTAATCTCAGTGGTCTTTCTCATTGTTAAGAAAGATCAATTAAGCTGGATAAGTGGCATTTTGGGAATTTTTGCTGTGGTTATCTTGTTAATCAGTGGTATTAAACTTTATAAGTATATTCGTACAAAATGATGAGAAAACATATCGAAATAGGCTATTTATTTCTGTTACTTGGGGCCTGCCAAGAAATCAAAACCAATTTTGAATTACCAATTTTAGGACGCAATGAAATCGTTACCAAGGAGGTTAACGGCATACTCATCAAGGATACGATTTCCCATCGTATTGCTGACTTTAGTTTTATAAACCAAGACAGTGCCGTCATTACCAATGCCTCTTTTAAAGATAAAATCTATGTCGCTGATTTTTTCTTTATCAATTGTCCCTCTATTTGCCCAGAAATGAGTAAACAAATGTACCGGGTGTATGAAAAATTTTTAGAAAATGAAAATGTTGGCTTACTTTCTCATACCATTGATCCCAGCTACGACACGGTAGCCGCATTGGCTAATTATGCCGACTTGCTCGGGGTAAGTAGCCCAAAATGGGAATTTGTAACGGGAGATAAGGATCAGATTTACGATATCGGAGAGACCAGCTATATGGTCGTCGCTAATGAGGATGAAAATGCTCCGGGGGGGTTTATCCATAGTGGTGCCTTTTTATTAATCGACAAAAAGCGTCAGATACGAGGGGTCTATGATGGTACCATTGCCAGTCAGGTTGATTTACTTATGAAAGACATCAACAGGTTGTTATCAAGCTATGAGCAATAATCGTTTATTTCTCTTTTTCTTCCTTTTTTTAGTACTGAGTTGTAATTCCTATCAAAAACCCGCGGAGAGCCACCTTCCGGAAAACCTAGATGAAGCCTCCAAAATGAAGTATACCCAGTATCTCATACAAGGCAAAATTTTATACAATACAAACTGTACCCATTGCCATCAAAATTCAGGAGAGGGGTTTAGGAAATTATATCCAGCACTGATTGGGTCTGCCACTTTGATGGATGACATGGGCCCGGCGGCTTGTCTTATAAAATATGGCACAAAAGCCAGCCGGGAAGCTTCAAATCAGAATATTGCAATGCCCGCGCAAACTGAGTTAAGTAATTTAGAAATAGCTGAAATTCTTACATATATCGGCAATAGTTGGGGTAATCAAAACGGATTTATTTCGGTCAGTAAAGTGGCGACATCGCTAGTCGATTGCGCTACCCATTAACTCCACACTCTGCAAAATACTTGAATTCATTAACTCTTTGACTTGGTATACCTGTTTTTTCTGACCCAAGAGATATTCCTTTTTTTCTTCATCAAGTCCTTGAAAATCGTTGTTGAAATTTCGCATCCAATTCATCATAGCTTCATTGGCACTTGCAAGCACCTCCGCTTGACTCATTAATTCTGTAGCGTTAGGAGAAGTCAATGCAGCTGATCTGAATTGCTTTTCTAAATTACGAATCTTACCCATTTTGGGCATGACCTCATCATGGATATCCATAATCTCTTGGTACAAGAGATCTGTCTCATTTCCTGATGTGGGAGCACAACCCCATAGAAATATCCATAAAAACAAATAACTCCAACTTAATAATTTCATCATCAGTTGATTTCGTGTTAGAAGCACTTTTCTTGTCTACAAAAATAGGCCTCCAAGAATGAACAAATTATCTTTACTGGAAATAATTTTTTCATCTGATGTTGATTGAAACGGATCCCTTTCCATTAATCTCGCCTTATGAACGTCATTTTAAGTATCCTAAAAGAGGATAAAACCAGTCAAAAGAATACAGAAATGATTAAAGTATTAGGCTATTTTGGTTTATTTGGTTCAATAAAGTAAAAAAAAATCACTAAAATGTTCATTTCGTAGTCATCTAGACTATATTTCGTAGCCAAATAGATCCATTTATGATTAAAATCATAATATTTGTAGTACAATAACCATAGATACTGAAGACCAAAAAGTAAACCCTTTCTGATTCTAATCCTGTTAAAATGAACGTATTTGATATTATCGCCTTGTTTATTTTTCTTGCTGGACTTTTTATATTCTTGAATATATACGTCTTAAAATTGCCTTCAACCATTGGTTCAATGATCATGGCACTCTTTCTTTCTTTATGTTTACTTAGTGCGGGATATCTGATTCCGTCATTAAAAATAGATGCCATTCATATCGAAGAATACCAATATGGTGATATTATTTACCAGATCGTATTAAGCTTTCTCCTTTTTTCGAGTGCATTAAATATAGAAATTAAGAAGCTTGCCAAGCATAAAAAAGCAGTTTTAGTTTTGGCGACTGTCGGTGTTCTTATTTCTACGGTAGTCATTGGAACCTCAGTCTATTTTATGCTGGGCTGGATTGGCATAGAATTGAGCTATTTATATTGCTTGGTATTTGGTGCGTTGATCTCTCCGACCGACCCCATTGCTATCACCGAATACATTCGTCGTTTTAAAATCTCAAAGAACGTTGAAATGAAAATTGAAGGTGAGTCCCTTTTTAATGATGGCATAGCCGTTGTTTTAGCCCTGACCTTGCTCGACTTAGCTGGAGGACAAGCAGATCATCAACTAGGTTTTTTTGAAGTTGTTTATGTCTTTCTAGCAGATGTTGGAGGAGGCATATTTATTGGTTTAGTTATGGGATACATTGGGTATCGCTTATTAAAATATGTCGACAATGATGAATTTCATGTGGAAATACTCATAACAATCACTATTGTTCTTTTTGGGACTACCATGGCAGACTTAATGCATGTTTCCTCAAAGCAGGCCGCAGTGATCATGGGTTTGGTTATAGGTAATGAGGGACGCTCAACAGAGGTAACTGGAATCGCAGGCGATTATGTTTTTAAATTTTGGAATCTAATTCAAGACTCTTTTGCTACCATGCTTTTTGTGCTTATCGGCCTTGAAATGCTGGTCATTCCTCTACGTTTTGATTATTTTGCTGCAGGTTTTTTTGCAGTCAACCTGGTCTTACTTGGCAGATGGATGAGTGTCTTTATACCCATCAAAATATTATCTGTCAAAAAAAATTTTGAGCCACATACGATTTCAATCATGTCATGGGGGACGCTAAGAGGGGGTATTCCTATTGCTTTATCTTTAACACTTCCTGAATTCAGTGGCAAGGACGTCATTATCACCATGACTTATGTGGTGGTGGTTTGGACCATCATTTACCAAGGGTTAACATTACCTGTGCTGATAAAAAGTTTGGTATCTAACAATAAAAATTGATTTTGACTTTAGAATCATAAGGGTAAATCAATCAAAATCATATTTGCATTCTTGGTATGACAAGGGTAGACATCAGAAAATTTTCATTAAAAAATCTTATTATTCTTATTTTTTTGCTGCACCTAATTATAAGTTGTATGCCTAAGGAAAAAAAGACGATTAAAAGGAGAAATTCACCAAGAATAAAAAAAGAAATTAATCTAATTGTACCCAAATTAGGAAGTACTTTCCCCTTGGATACCCTTGTTTTATTTACCCTCGAGCATAAAAAAGATCACCTTATCGACTCTATCCTATTGGAAGGTGACGGAAAGTCTAAAACCTTTATAGGAAATCATTTTGAATGGCAGCCCGAGCGGTTTCGTACTGGCAATCCTCAAATTTCACTTACTGCTTATTTTAAGGATAAAAAAGAAAAAATATATCCAAAAATAACATTTGTCTCCAATCTCAATCCTTCGCGATATACTTACGATTTGGTCAATACATATCCGCACAATGAAAAATCATATACCCAAGGACTCTTTTTTGAAAATAAATATTTATATGAAAGTACGGGACATAGAGGATCCTCAACCATAGGAAAATATGATTTAGTTTCAGGCGAGGTCATACAAATGGCTAATATTGAAAATAAGTATTTTGGTGAAGGAGCCACTTCTTGGAAAGAAACGATTTTTCAAATCACTTGGGAATCTCAAATCGCCTTTGCTTATGATAAAGACCTTAATCGTACAAGAACATTTAATTATTCTGGAGAAGGCTGGGGTTTAGCTACTTGGGGAGATACCCTAGTAATGAGCGATGGATCAGAAAATATTTATTTACTTAATCCAAAAGATTTTTCTCAAATAGATCGACTTCAGATCTACGATCAAACCAATAAATTCAATTTTTTAAATGAATTAGAAGTAATAGGTAATGACCTTTATGCCAATGTATATACTACGGCATCTGATGAAATCATAATTATAGATTTGTTAACGGGTCGCGTCAAAGGAGTCATTGATTTGATGGGCTTGATTGATCGATCAAAATACCGTGGCATAGACTATGTGCTAAACGGTATTGCCAGCTATCAAAACAGGCTCTTCGTCACAGCGAAGTGGCATCCCTACCTCTACGAGATTACGCTGAGAAAAGTCCAATAATCATTGGTATTCTTCTTAGGATATCTCACAAATTGATGAGAAAATGTGTGGGAAAAATATTTCATACTTCCACATTAATCCACCCAGGTAGCCATTATAAATACATATCCCCTATCTAAAACATTGATAATTAAAAATTGCTTAGCTCCAGTCACTGGAAAATTGGTCATTTTTAAACTCCATCATATCTCATTCAATCCCATTAACTGTATTCCCTTTTTTCTAGGTAAAACCGTTTGATACTCGATTAATTAGGTACAGAATGCCTCTTTTTGAGATCAATGAATGATTGTTACTGATATTTACTGCATAGTACTAGTTTATACATAGTACCTTGCATAACTTGCACATGATTCAAACAAGTTTTAATGAATATAGAAAATACACAAGTACAAATGCGGAAAGGGATTCTCGAGTTCTGCATACTTCATATTATCTCAAGAGGAGAAGTCTATGCCACAGACCTACTCGAAGAGCTCACGTCCGCCAAAATAATGGTCGTTGAAGGTACCTTGTACCCCTTGTTAACCCGACTTAGAAAGGCTGAGTTGGTGAGCTATAAATGGGTGGAGTCAAAAGCTGGTCCTCCACGCAAATATTATTTGATTACCAAGCAGGGTAGAGCTTTTTTAATGACCCTAAAATCAACCTGGGTAGAATTATCCCTATCAACCGATCAAATCATATCTGTAAAATCAAAAAAAGTGAAAAAATGAAAAAAAATATCAGCATCAATATAGCAGGGACCCTTTTTCATATAGAGGAATCAGGATATCAGCTTCTCGAAGAATATCTGACATCGATTAATTCCTATTTTTCTACTTTTGACGATCACAAGGACATCATTGAGGACATCGAAAGTCGTATTTCAGAAATATTTCTGGATAAACGTTCCACAGAGAGTGAAGTGATTTTATTATCAGATGTAGAATCTTTGATCACAACCATGGGTACCGTGACTGATTTCGAAGCTTCATTGGATATAGATAATAATCCTTCAAATGATGATCCTTCAGCCAAGGAAGAGGGGATGTCCAAGGATCAAGCTTATACAAATGGCGAAAAAAGGAGACTCAGGCGGAATACCAAAAATCAACTCATTGGAGGTGTCGCCAGTGGATTTGCCTATTATTTTAAAATAGATCCCCTATGGGTTCGGTTATTGATCTTAGTATTGTTTTTCAATGCTTTATTTATTGGCCTTTCTACCGTTACCTTAATCACCTACATCCTTTTATGGATCGCATTACCGGGAGCTTCACTCATAGAAGAGCCCCAAGTAAGAAAATTGTATAGAAATAAAGAAGACCGAGTAATAGCAGGTGTAGCCTCTGGAATCTCTGCCTATTTTGGTATCGATAAAGTAGCCATTCGATTATTGTTGTTGGTCAGTATATTTTTAGGTGGATTCGGCATCATCTTCTATTTTGTCCTGTGGATCATTACGCCAGAAGCCGTCTCTATTACGGAAAAAATGAAAATGGAAGGTGAACCTATCACTTTGAGCAACATAGAAACTAATTTTAAAAATAGACTCAAAGTAGTCGAAGGAGACGAAAACCCCTTCATAAAAATCATCATGATCCCCTTCAAGCTTTTGGCGGTTGTATTGGAAACCTTAGCACAAATATTAGGCCCATTATTGGCTTTTCTAGGTGAGGTCTTGAGAATTGCATTAGGTATTGGCTTTATTCTCATAGGTTTAACCCTATCTTTTGTGCTGCTCCTTATTTTCCTCATTGCACTGGGAATTAATCTAAGTTGGACCAATGTCATGATTTCAAGTTTTTTCCCGTTGGAACTCTTTGCATCCTCGATCAATACCTTAACCGCTGTCACTTTACTACTGGTCTTTATGATCCCAATGCTTGCCATTGTATTATTGGGATTGACCATTATCACCAATCGTTCCCTACTCAATCGCTACCTCGGGGCTGCTCTTTTTACACTGTGGATATTAGGGATTGCTGGATTATCTTTTTTGACTCCGGCAACTATAAAAGATTTTATATCAGAAAATTATGTCCAAATAACACAGAACTTTGAGCCCACAGATTCCCTATCTACCTTAACCTTAGGTCAAGGGGGTCAAGTAAATGATCGAGTTAATTTATACCTAGCAGGCCATGATAAAAGTGATTTTAAAGCCATCACACGTGTAATGTCAAGGGGAAATACTTTAGACAATGCTGAAAATAATGCGGCAGATGTTTCGTATGCTATTGTTCAAGAGGGAAATGAAATCATTTTTGCCCGAGATATCAATTTAAACAGGACTCCATACCGCTTTCAAAAAGCAGAAATCACGCTATATATCCCCTTTGGACTGCCCTTCAAAATGGGTACTGATTTAGGTAAAATCCTGCGAAACACTTTATATCCGAACGGTTACAATACCTCCGATCTTAATGGTAATAAATGGATTTTTGATCAAAATGGAATGAACTGTATTACATGTAACTTACAAGAGCCCGACACCCCCACATCTCTAAATATTGAAGATTCAACTCCTAGGACACCTATGGTTCAGTCTAGTCCTACTTGGGAGGACATCGATCTTGAACCCACTATTTATGATTTTGAGAATTTTAAAGATATCACCATTTCATCTCACCTATATCTAACCATTGAACAAGCCGACCAGTATTATGTCGCCTTAAAAAAAAGACCTGAAGACGAAGACTTGCAATTTAAAATGGTGGCAAATAAACTAATAGTTAAAGCGACAGCCGATAGAGATTGGTGGAATGAGGACCCAGTGAGTGAAACAATTCATTACCTACTGATCCGTACTCCTGACGTGGAAAGCATCACCTTAAATGGTGCAATCTTAGGTGAAATTAATGGCTTCCAATCAGAAAACCTTGAATTGATCTTGACAGGCGCTACCTCCATAGCGGCAAATGTTAAGGTTAAATTTCTAGAAGCCTATCTAACAGGTGCCTCGAGACTACAATTGACAGGTGACGCTCAAAAATTTAAAACAAAATTAGTCGGTGCTTGTAATTTAGATGCCTCAAGTTTTAATACTAAAACTACCTATGCCCACGTCACAGGTGCTTCTACGGCTCACATTTATGCTGAAGATTTTTTAGATATTGACGCTGCTGGAGTAAGTACCATCATCTATGAGGGCACCGATAACACAGAAATTCAAAGTGGCCACCTGAGTAATGTTATCAAAAATAATATCTAAATCAATCACTTTAGATCACACAAGCCTTCAGTTATAAATTAATCTCTCCTTTAAAAAACCCTAATGAATCAAATAAAAACATTTTCAAAAAATGCACAAAAAGATTTTAGTCTCATTGACCATATCCTTCTATATAAAAGTGAATATGCCTGTAGTGAATTAATGGAACGATACAAAAAATCAGTTTATCATATGATTCTTAAAAAGGTACCTAACCAGAAGGATGCGGAAGACCTCACCATTGAAACCTTTGCAAAGGCATTTCATAAACTAGCCCTTTTTAAAAAAAATCATGCTTTTACTACTTGGCTTTTTCGCATCGCTACCAACCATACCATCGATTTTATGCGAAGAAAAAAAATACAGACCACAAGTATTCACAGCTCTTTTTCAGATGATCAAGGCGCAATACTCAACCTCGACCTATTGGATCAAAATTTAGTGCCTGATGAAGTGATAATTAATGATCAAAAAATTGAATTAGTAAGATTATTTGTCAACCAAATGGAGTCAAAATATCAACGACTTATCACCCTCCGTTATTTTGATGAATTGAGTTATGCAGAAATAGCACAACTACTTAATACCCCTTTGGGTACCATCAAAGCTCAATTGTATCGTTCTAGGATTCTACTCTCTAACTTACTGAATAATAAAAGGCAACATATGTAAGCTTGCAAAGCCTACCCTTTTTTATTATCTCAGTTTTTTAAATTTAATTCGTTTTGGTGCCAGATCTCCTAATCTTTTCTTCCTGTTTCCCTCATAATCAGAAAAATTTCCTTCAAACCAAGATACCTGAGAATCTCCTTCAAAAGCCAATATATGGGTAGCTATTCGATCAAGAAACCATCGATCGTGAGAAATTACAACGGCACATCCTCCAAAGTTTTCAAGCCCTTCCTCTAGTGCTCTCAATGTATTGATGTCTAAATCATTGGTAGGCTCATCCAATAAAATCAAATTGGCTCCTTGCTTGAGGGTCATGGCTAAATGAACTCTGTTACGCTCTCCTCCAGATAAATCACCCACTTTTTTCTGTTGATCGGTCCCACTGAAATTAAATCTGCTGGTATAAGCACGCGCATTCATTTCTTTCCCACCCAGATTGATGAATTCATTCCCTCCTGAAATGGCATCAAATACCGTTTCTTCAGACTTTAATTGATCGTGCTCCTGATCAACATAAGACAGAACCACAGTAGACCCTACTTTAAAAGTCCCTGAATCTGGAGTTTCTTTTCCCGTAATTAACTTAAAAAGGGTTGATTTTCCTGCTCCGTTGGGGCCTATGACACCCACAATTCCCCCTTGAGGTAAACTAAAATGAAGATCATCAAAAAGCAGTTTATCTCCATATGATTTAGAGACTCCTTCCACTTCAATCACATTGCTCCCCAATCTCGGGCCTGGAGGTATAAAAAGTTCTAGTGTCGCTTCTTTTTGATTTGCTTCTTCCCCAAGCAGTTTCTCATATGCCCCTAATCTAGCTTTTGATTTCGCCTGCCTTGCTTTGGGCGCCATCCTGACCCATTCTAATTCGCGCTCTAAAGTTTTCTGCCTTTTAGAGGCAGATTTATCCTCCTGAGCTAATCTTTTTTGTTTTTGATCCAACCAACTGGAATAATTACCCTTCCATGGAATGCCCTCTCCTCTATCAAGTTCCAATATCCATCCGGCCACATTATCCAAAAAATATCTGTCGTGAGTAACCGCTATGACCGTGCCTTCATATTGCTGTAAGTGATGCTCCAACCAAAGCACCGATTCAGCATCTAAGTGATTGGTAGGTTCATCCAACAACAAGACGTCAGGTTCTTGCAACAACAACCGACATAAAGCGACTCTTCTCTTTTCCCCTCCAGATAAGTTCTTAATCAACGCATCCTCCGGAGGTGTTCTTAAGGCATCCATGGCCCGATTTAGCTTATTATCTAAGTCCCATGCACCCGTTTGGTCAAGTTGCTCTTGGACCTTGCCTTGTTGCTCAATGAGTTGCTCCATTTTGTCCGGATTATCTAAAATCTCGGATTCACCAAACTTCAAGTTAATCTGATCATATTCCTCTAGTAAACTGGTAACCTCCTTTACCCCCTCCTTGATTACATCAATTACCCTCAATTCAGGATCCATTTTAGGCTCCTGCTCTAGCATTCCTACCGAATAGTCCGGGGAAAAAACTACCTCTCCTTGAAATTGATCATCCAACCCTGCTATGATCTTTAGCAAAGAAGATTTACCAGATCCGTTGAGTCCCAAGACCCCAATTTTTGCTCCATAAAAAAAGGATAAATAGATGTTCTTTAAAACTTTTTTCTGAGGTGGATAGACTTTACTCAGCCCCGCCATTGAGAATATGATTTTATCTTCAGACATGCTTTTTTAATAATTTAAAAAGGTAATTTCATCAAAAAATAATCAATAATTTTACATGAGATAAAAAAATTCATTGTTTTCCAATCCAAAACAATTAAATTTCGTGATTCTACATCTTGTCCTACCACGATTGATCTATAGTCATTAAAGAGAGGCCAAAACTCTTATCTAAAATATTAAAAAAAAAATTATGAAAATCACATATATCGGAGCCGGAAGCATTCAATTTGGACCCTTAATCATCCAAGATATATTGATGAGCGATTTTTTGTGTAGAGAAGGTTTAGAAATTCATTTAATGGATATTGAACGTTCTCATTTAACTGAAGTAATAAAGCACGGAGATTATGTCAGTCAAAAACTCAATAGACAGGCCAAAATTTTTGGTACGACGAACCTAAAAGAAGCCATAAGTGGTGCTGATTTTGTTATTTGTGCTCTTGAGAAAGATAGAAATATATACTGGTCTCAGGACTTTCATATTCCTAGAAAATATGGTTTTAAGCAAGTTTATGGTGAAAATGGAGGTGTAGGATCCTTCTTTCATGCCCTTAGAAATATCAAGCCCATTGTAGAGTTAGCCAAATTAATGGAGGACCTGTGTCCAAATGCCTTACTACTCAATTTTTCTAACCCAGAGCATAAGATTTGTCAAGCAGTAAGTCAATTAACCTCCATTCAATCCATCGGTTTATGTCATGGCGTCTTCATGGGAAGAGATCAAATATCAGAAATGTTGGAAATACCCCTCTCAGAAATACAGACGAAAGCCTGTGGTATGAATCATTTTACTTGGTTTCAAGAAATCAAACATGTTACTACCGGAGAAGACTTGTATCCGCAGCTAAAAGCTCGGGAACAAGAAGGAGATTGGCTAGCCAAATGGCATGAACTTGCTTTGGGTCGCATATTGTACCGTAGATTTGGATTGTGGCCCTCACCAGCTTCCAATCATTATGGAGAATACTTAAATTGGGCCGGTGAATTCGTAATTCCCCAACTTCAATTTTTTTATGACCCTTGGGAGGGTCATCCCTGGGAAAAAAATGAAATTCCTGAAGGTGTTTATACCGTAGATAGGGTCAATTATGAGCGTCCTTGGAAAAAGAATTCCAATGAAAAGCTTTTGCCTGTTGGATCTACTGAAGCCATCAAGTTTAAAAATGAAGATGGTAGTTTTAAGCGTTCTGGAGAAATCGCAACACATATTATGGAAGCTACGCTGTCTGATGAAAATCGATGGCTAGAAGCCGTTAATATCCCTAATAAAGGTGCTATTCCCAACTTACCTGATGATCTTGTGGTAGAAGTTCCTGCATATGCCAACAGAAATGGAATTAAAGCGCATCAAATGAAAGCACTACCTGAAGCAGTTGCTGCTATCATTCGGCTACATGGTAGTATCCATAAATTACTTGTAGAGGCCTATCAAGAAGGATCAAAAGATAAACTCATGCAAGCCATACTTATAGAGCCCACCGTCAATTCATATCGAAATGCCGTTGACATGTGTAATGAAATGCTGTCCTTACAAAAACACGTTTTACCAGAGATGAAATAATCTGAAAACATAATGTTGAATCAGATTTTATTGAATCCTCGGCTTGAGATCACAGACTGGATAGTCATCATAGGCTATCTTTCGATCAGTATCATCATTAGTGTGTTTTTCATCAAGCATCGCTCTGAAAACATCGAAGACTTTTTTGTTGCCGGAAGAAGTTTACCCTGGTGGCTTTTAGGGACTTCAATTGCCGCGACTTGGTTTGCAACAGACGCACCTCTAGCCATAACCGCTTTGGTAAGAAGTAAGGGTATTTATGCGAGCTGGCTTTGGTGGTATCTAGGTACAGGTATCATAATGATGGTCTTTTTTTTTGCTCATTACTGGAGAAGGGCAGAAATTTTGACGGATGCCGAATTAATTGAATTGAGATATAACGGTAACTCTGCTTCTTTTTTAAGGGGATTCACAGCTGCTTTTTATGGTATTTTTAAAAATTGCATAAGCCTAGGCTGGATTATCCTAGCCATGCTAAAGTTTTCTGAGGTTATGCTCGGTGGGAGGGCGGAAATTGCCTTGGTAATCACTGCTGTATTTGCATTAATACACACGTTGATCTCCGGGATTAAAGGAGTTGTTATTTTAGATGCACTTCATTTTACGGTGGGTGTCCTCAGCACCATACTCATGGCTATTTTAATCATGACAGCAGTGGGCGGTCCCTCGGAACTGGCATTAAAATTAAGCCTAAGTACAGAGGCTCCTCCTGGAATTACCGATATGTTACCCAACCTAGGGCATATTACCCTGCTAGAAATGATTGGGTTTACCTGTTTAATATTAATCCTTTGGCTAGGACAAGCCCAAGGAGATGGGTTTATCGTCCAAAGATTATTTTCTGCAAAAAATGAAAAACATGCCGTCAAGGCATCACTTTGGTTTGCAGTAGCTGCTATCGTCATTCTTACCTGGCCCTGGATCGTCATTGGATTAGGTTCTATCATTCTACTCCCCATTTCTGATGCTTCTGACGCACTCTTAGCTGATCCTGAACTCGCATATCCACTAATGATTTTGAAGGTCCTGCCCACTGGACTCAAAGGTCTACTCGTAGCTGCTTTTATGGCTGCTTTCATGAGTACCGTCGATACCCATCTTTGCTGGGGCGGTTCTTATGTCGTCAATGATATTTATAAAAGGTTTTTAGTAAAAGATAAGACTCCAAAACATTATTTATTCATCTCTAGAGTAAGCATTGTTTTTTTATTAATATGCTCTAGCATAGCTGCATGGCAGATGGATAGCATCGCCGACGCTTGGATTTATATCATTGAAATCATGTCAGGAGTAGCTATTATTTCCATGCTCAGGTGGTTTTGGTGGCGCATCAATGCTTGGTCTGAAATCACTAGTATGGTCACGGCACTATTATTAGCTAATGGCTACTTTATCTCCAAAATAATATATTATTTTGATTTCATAAATATCAATCAACTCCATCAAATTCAATTTTATTATGACATTGATCATGCTTTGATTCGTGCCGCTTTCATTCTCATTGTCAGTACACTCATGAGTCTTCTAGTCACATTTCTTACTAAGCCCGTCGAAAATAATCGCTTATTGGCCTTTTACAAAAAAGTAAAACCAATGGGATGGTGGCAACCCATTGCCCTTCAAGCTCCAGAAATAGTGGTCCCTCAGGTAGCGAAAACAAGTTGGTTGGGCTTTGGATTTGGAGTGATTTTCTTAAATAGTATCCTTTTTAGTGTGGGTCATCTCGTTTTAGGCCATTATTTAATTGCCTTTATTCTCATAGTTATCGCCATTATTTCCGGGCGCATGACCCTTCGACAAGTCTAAAATACCACAACCGAATAGTCTCATGAAATTCTAAATAAATTTTTGATACAGTTACCTGCTGAAAATAAATAGGTAAACTATTATTTGTGAATAATTAAGAGATATCCGATTTTTGCAATAAAAAGCTTGGAGTCACTCGTGAAATCATTCCCAAACGGATTTATTGAAAATGAGACCATATATCGCAACGCTTGGGGTGAACATCCCGCTAGAATAATAGGCATTGTTAAAAATGTAGATTTTTCAATAGCCTATTTTGAATCAAACTTCGAAAAATTCAAAAGTCAGGTTGATATGCTAATAGAGCGGATAGACCAAACTGAAAATAGGGGAAGTTTTCTAAATAAAGCAAAACATCTCAAAGCAACCTTGCCCGAATTAAAGGGTCTGGGTGATTTCCAAGCCTTAGATCATAAAATATCTGATCTCATCGAGCTTATCCTCAAAACCATCAAGGGCAACAGAACTAAAAACACCGAAATCAAGGGTCAATTAATTCGACAAATAAAGGCGGCCACTGATCTCTTACATTGGGGAGAAGCGACTACTCAAATTTTATCTATTCAAAAAAAATGGTTCCACACAGGTCCTGCTAAAGCCTCAAAAGAAGCCCGCTTAAATGAAGAATTTAAAAATATATTAAATTCATTTTTCGATCAAAAAAAGTTTTTTTATGATGACAAAAATAACCTTATCGCTTTTTATGAAAGAAAATATGAAGCACTCATTCAGGAAGCAAAGAAATTAGAAAGCTTAAGCGAAGATCAAAAATTACCGAAATTAGAAAGTTTAAAAATCGCCTGGAAAGAAAATGGGGTAATAAAAAAAATCAAATATGACCAACTGAAGAAGGAATTTGACCGTGTAAATAAGCCCATAAAGGTGGACTTTAATCTTGACCAAGTTCTTCAATTGATTCAAAAGTTAAAAACTAAAAAAGAAATTAGTAAAAGCGAGATGATCAAATACAGGCAACAATTGACTTCTTTTGATAAAAACGGCTTCAACCATCCAAAGTTGAAACTTCTACTCACAGAAGGAAATGAATGGCTTGACCTCTCCGAAGAGCTCCTTTTTATTGAAGGGCTCTGCCAAAAAAAACATTTAAAATTTCATGAAAAATCCATGAAAAACCAGCTGGAAATAAAGGTTCAAATAACTCATAAATTACTTAAAAGGAATCAATCTGAATTGAAAACTTTGGAAGATAATTCCATCATTTTCAATAGTAAAAGCTCCGCTTTCGATGAAATAGTAGCAAAAAAAATAAAGTTTCAAAAAAAGAAAATAAAGATAAAAAAGAAGTTATTATTGAACTTTGACGTACAAAAATTTTGAGAATACAAAAATTCTACTCTTTTTAGCGGAATTATTTAAAAAAAGGTAATATAAGTTTGATAAATTCTTTTTAGTTATACTTTTGCGCGAATATTAAATATTACTAATATGTATTGGACATTAGAATTGGCTTCATATCTTGAAGATGCACCCTGGCCAGCTAGCAAAGATGAGCTGATCGACTTTTCGATTCGTTCTGGAACCCCTTTAGAAGTTGTAGAAAATCTACAGGAATTAGAAGACGATGGGAATCCCTATGAAAATATAGATGAGATTTGGCCAGATTATCCAACCAAAGAGGACTTTTTCTTCAATGAAGATGAATACTAAGCCAAATCTTTTGATAAGAAGAGTCGAGCTAAATCAAGATCCTCTTCAGTGGTGATCTTAATATTTTGATAAAACCCTTCGATCAAATGAACCTCGTGGCCCTTAGAAGCCACTAATGAAGCATCATCTGCGAAACGGCCATCATTAGCCGTTTCATAAGATTTTTTTAATAAATCTATATCAAAAGTTTGAGGCGTTTGAATCAGATAATAATTTGATCTGTCTCTCGATACCGTAGTCCCACCAGATTTTTCCCTAATAGAATCTTTTAGTGCCACCGAAGCAACAGCTGATTTATGGATCGCTGCAGCCTCATAACCGGCATTGATTAATTGAGCACTTACGCAAGGTCTCGCTGCATCATGAATAGCCACAATCCCTGACCCTTCTACCCATTTTAATCCGTTCTTGACTGACTGGAAACGAGTCTCCCCACCGTCGACTATTTGAATGGAATGTTTGGGTAGCCATTGCTCTTTAATACTTTTCCAACGTTCGAAGTGATTTTTAGACATGACCAAAATCAACACATCTACCTCTACCCTTAAAAATGATTCTAAAGTATAAACTAGGACGGGTTTCCCTGATATTTCAATAAACTGTTTGGGCACCTCATTGTTCATGCGCGTACCCTGTCCTCCTGCTACTATAACTGCAAAACGACGACCTAGAGGCATATCAGATAATCAACATGGCATCGCCATAGGTGAAAAATCGATATTTTTCTTTGATCGCCAATTGGTAAGCTTCCATGATTAAATCGTATCCTCCGAAAGCTGAAGCCATCATGAGTAAGGTCGATTCAGGCAAATGAAAATTGGTCACCAAGGCATTACATATTTTAAAATCATAAGGTGGAAAGATGAATTTATCTGTCCAGCCCGTACTTTCTTTCAACCGTCCGCCTGCTGAAACAGAAGACTCTATCGATCGCATGACGGTCGTGCCAATCGCACAAACTCTTTTCTTGGTGTCCAATGCCTCATTGACTCGCTGTGCTGTTTTATCCAATACTTCGTAATTTTCACTGTCCATTTTATGCTTGGTCAGGTCTTCTACATCTACAGGCCTAAAGGTACCCAAGCCTACATGCAATGTGATATTTTCGATATCTACACCAACAATCTCAAGTCTTTTAAGCAGCTGCTTCGTAAAATGCAACCCGGCAGTCGGTGCCGCCACAGCACCTATTTTATCAGCATAAATGGTTTGAAAACGCTCTTTATCTGAAGCTTCTGCTATCCTATTCAGCATCTTTGGGAGTGGTGTTTCTCCCAAATTATCAATCAGCTTATAGAAGTCATGCTGTTCGCCATCAAATAGAAATCTAATCGTTCTACCTCTCGATGTAGTGTTGTCAATGACTTCAGCCACCAACTCTCCATCACCGAAATACAACTTATTTCCTACCCTTATTTTTCTTGCGGGATCTACCAATACATCCCATAGATGCATTTCCTTATTGAGCTCTCTGAGTAAAAAAACTTCTATTTTAGCACCCGTCTTTTCCTTATTACCGTATAACCTGGCAGGAAACACTTTGGTGTCATTAAGTACCATGACGTCGTCTTCACTAAAATAATTGACGAGGTCTTTAAAAGTCTTATGCTCAAACTTTCCTGTATCCTTGTGAATCACCATCAAACGTGATTCATCCCTATTTTCCATAGGATGTGAGGCAATGATGCTTGATGGAATATCGAATTTGAATGCTGATAGCTTCATGAAAAAAAATTAAAGGATGATAAAAATTTATGCAATACGTGCGCAAAATTAAACAAATGTTTTTTATTAAATTTAAATTTTTCATTTCCAGCCAATTATCTTACTCATTGATATGAAAATAATAACAAAACTTATCCTTGAAAGCTTTCGATTTGCATGGAACGCATTAAAAATGAATATGCTGCGAACCATACTATCATTATTGGGGGTAACCATCGGCATTTTTGCCATTATTTCTGTTTTCACACTCGTTGATTCTTTAGAGCGCAGTCTAAAGGAGAGTTTTAATTTTTTAGGTGCCAATACGATACTTGTACAAAAGTGGCCTTGGGGAATAGGGGGGGACGAGCCTTATCCCTGGTGGAAATATTTAAAACGCCCACATCCCACATGGGAAGAATACGAGTTTTTAGCAGAAAACGTCCAAAATGCAGCAAGTTTATGCATCATGGCCAATAAGGGTGGTATTGTGATTAAATTCGAAAATAATAGCAGCAATGAGGTAACCCTCATGGGTGTTTCTAATTCCTACAAAGATGTCTATGAAGTAGCTATCGAAGAAGGTCGGTATTTTACTGCACAGGAATCCATCGGAGGCAGATCGGTAGCTATCATAGGTCATAGAATTGCTGAAGATTTATTCGCAGAGCTCAATCCCATCGGCAAAACTTTAAAAATTAAAGGAATCTCTTATTATGTAATTGGTAAATTAAAAGAAGAGGGAGAAGGGTTTCTTGAAATGGAGTCCAAAGATGATCAGATCATCACTCCTTATCATTCCTTCACCAAGCTTTATTATATCGGTAAAGGCAAAGGGGGTCTAGAGCCCGACATTACCCTAAAAGGATATGACTCAGATTTAGGACTTATTGAACTTGAATCTGAAGTAAAAGGTTTGATGAGGTCTAAAAGAGGATTAAAACCTCGAGAAGAAGATAATTTCGCTATAAACCATCCCGATGCAATTGCTGAATTTATCGGTGCGACATTCGATATCATAGGTATTGCTGGATGGGTCATTGGTTCATTTTCCATTCTTGTGGGAGGATTTGGAATCGCAAATATTATGTTTGTTTCTGTTCGAGAACGTACGAGTATTATCGGTATCCAAAAATCACTTGGAGCCAAAAATTATTTCATCTTGTTTCAATTTTTATTTGAATCCGTATTTCTTTCGTTAATCGGCGGAGCGCTCGGTATCTTTCTAGTTTATTTATTGAGTTTCGCCAATTTGGGAACCTTAGAACTTAGGCTTACTCTAAATAATGTGTTCCTTGGATTAGGCGTCTCCGTAGTCATCGGTATCGTATCTGGAATTGTTCCGGCGGCCCTAGCCGCAAGAATGGATCCAGTAATGGCCATTAGAACGCAATAAATTTTGCCCCAATTGATCCCAAAATTAAATTTTGATAAAGATTAAATTTGATATCAACCATGAATCTTTTCCTTTATCAAATGCTCCAGATCATCCATAAGCTCTACATTATCCTCAAGAAGTAGCTTCACCGCATCTCTTCCTTGTCCCAACTTATTCCCATCATATGAAAACCATGAGCCCGATTTCTGAATAATTTCTAATTCAACACCCAAATCCAAAATTTCTCCAGATTTACTGATCCCCTTACCGTACATTATATCAAATTCCACGACTCTAAAAGGTGGAGCAATTTTATTTTTAACCACCTTCACCTTGGTTCGGTTCCCCAATATATTATCAGCACTTTCTTTAATTTGACCTATTCGACGAATGTCTAACCTCACCGATGCATAAAATTTAAGTGCATTTCCTCCGGTAGTCGTCTCTGGATTACCAAACATGATACCTATTTTCTCTCGAAGCTGATTAATGAAAATACATGCACAGCCAGATTTACTGATGGCTCCCGTTAATTTTCTTAGTGCCTGAGACATCAATCTGGCTTGCAGTCCCATTTTACTATCTCCCATCTCTCCTTCAAGCTCAGCCCTTGGCACCAAGGCCGCCACTGAATCGATCACAATAATATCAATGGCACCAGACCTGATAAGATGTTCCGTAATTTCTAATGCCTGCTCTCCATTGTCGGGCTGAGATATGAGTAAATTTTCAGTATCAATCCCTAATTTTTCAGCATAACTCTTATCGAAGGCATGCTCAGCATCAATAAAGGCTGCCAAGCCCCCTTGCTTTTGTGCCTCTGCAATACAATGCATAGATAAAGTAGTTTTTCCGGAGGACTCAGGACCATAAACTTCTATCACCCGTCCCTTTGGAATACCCCCCACTCCCAAGGCAAGATCTAGTCCAATAGAACCCGTCGAAATAACGGGTACATCCATCACTTTTTCATCGCTTAATTTCATGATGGCTCCTTTACCATAGGTTTTTTCTAGCTTATCGATAGTCAGCTGAAGCGCCTTACTTTTTTGTTCTTTTTCTTGCATTGTCTTCTTAAAGTTATTGTTTTACTAAAAATATTAGCTAAAATAGAAAATTATTAGGAAATTCAATACGTTTAGCTAAATATTTTAGTTTTTTGTTTCCCCAAAATCCTAAAATTAGCTTTTTCATCTTTAAATCCTAAACCATAAAAGTAGTCCCTTCCACGTGCAGAATTGAAGTTACTTATCAATTATTTTGCCTTAAAAATTAATATTTCAATATACTTGACCTAATTTTTGTTAAGTTGCTACTCATTTTCAAACATTATAAAGGTAATGCTGGCTGAGTAAAATTTGACAGGAATACTGGGTATTCCGATAATGGCCATACTTTAAAAGATAAAAAATAAATCCTTACGGCTTCCTATTTTATAGGTTTTACCCATAATATAAGTAAAAAGTCCCCCTTTAAAAGAGATTAATTACGAAAATGGATTTAAATGGAGTTTTATATTATTTCGAAAGTCTATGACAGGTCCTATCAGTTATTTACAGCAAATACGTTACCCTATCTTGATCGAACGCCAGCTAAATCCACTTAAAAAAAAAGTGTCTATAGTTAACCTGATGAACATCAAAAAAAAATCTTACTCATACCCCTAGTTTTTCCCTTTTTTAGAAAGTTTTGAACACAAAGGCTTTTCGACCTCAGCCAAGCCCAAATAGAACGTCAGTACCTTGAAAAAGAGGGGTTCGATACGCGAATTAGAAGTGTCAGTGCTTGGTCAACGCTAGGTTGATTCAAGGACCCTATCTTGTCCAATATGCTGAACAAAACAGAGGCCCAAATAGCAGAAACCTTATTTCACGAATTGACGCATAATACTTTGTTTCTTAAAAATCGATTGCAATTTAATGAAAATTTGGCTTCCTTTTTTGGTAAAAAAGCAAGCATAGATTACCTCAATTTCTTTTATGACCCACATGCAGAGCAAATGACTGATTATTTATCTGACCTTGAAGATTCAGAAAAATTTAGGCAATACATGATGAGGGGTAAACAAATTTTAGGATTTTTTATATCAAAATTTTAGTGCTGCGAATGACCTCAATTTTAAAGCCGCCAAAAAAAGTAAAACTATCCATGAAATTATAAATAATCTAGACACCATTCAGTTCAAAAATATTAATTAATAAAGCATTTTCAATAAATCATTACCCAATAACACTTATTTCATGTCCTACACCCGTTATTACGCTGAGGAGCAGAAGCTTGATTCTATCTTTCTTTAACTATTATGAGAAAGATTTAAAAAAATTGATAACCCATATTAAAAAGCATTTAAATATCAACAAATTGTAAAACATTTCATGTTAATTTGATTTTCAAATAACATTACCCTTGTGATTTTGATATTTACTCATACTTAACAATGCATTTATTGTACATTTAAAGACCCATTTAAATTATTTAAATGAACTTAAATACATATAAAATATTGATTGTGGATGACGATTCTGATATTGTCGAATTACTCAAGTTCAATCTATCTTCCGAGGGCTACAAAGTCAAGAGTGCATCCAACGGTATTCAAGCCTTGTCTTTAGCTAAAGAGTTTATACCTGATCTGACTATCTTAGACATCATGATGCCTAATATGGATGGTGTCGAAACTTGTCGCCAAATCCGATCTATTCCTGAATTGGCAAATAAGTTTATTATCTTTCTTACTGCAAGGTCTGAAGAATACTCAGAGGTAGTAGCGTTTCAAATGGGAGCCGATGATTACATTACAAAACCCATCAAACCCCGCGCGCTGATCAGTAGAATTAATGCCTTGTTCAGAAGAGAGATCAAAAAGGACCCGGGGAGCTCTAAAATTCGTATTGGCAATTTGGAGATTGACCGCACTTCTTACACCGTCAAACTCGACAACAAAAAAATTATCTTACCAAAAAAAGAGTTTGAATTACTGTTTTTTTTAGCACAAAATCCTGATCAAGTTTTTGGTAGGGATGATTTATTAAAAAATATTTGGGGATCTGATGTCTACGTTTTAGCCCGCACAGTTGACGTCCATATTAGAAAGGTGAGAGAAAAAATTGGTGATGGTTTCATCATAACTATTAAAGGTGTTGGCTATAAGTTTGTTGGAGACTAACTTACAATATGACACTCAACTCAAAGGGTCTTGCGCTTATCCTCGCATTGATAATAGCCGTTACCACCACCACTGCCCTTTATTTAACCCCCAACGTTCCTGATCGGGCTATTTTTTTAACTTTTATTTTATCATTTATATCAGGTTTCAGTATCATTCGAGTCATGGCCGAGTTATTGTTTTTTAAAGAAATCAATAATATTTATAAAGCCCTAAAAAATGTCCATGATCAAAAATTGGCTTCAATTACTCAAACAAAAAAATCCTATTTTAATCCACTCAAAAAAATAAATCAAGAAATTTCGTCCTATGCCAATCGAAAACAAAATGAAATCGATGAACTCAAGAAAATGGCAGCTTTTAGAAGAGAATTCATTACCGATGTTTCTCATGAACTTAAAACCCCAATATTTTCAGCCCAAGGATTCGTCCATACACTCTTGGACGGAGCGATCGATAATGAAGCTGTAAGAGAAAATTTTCTAAAAAAAGCAGCGAAGAGTCTGGATCGACTTGATATCTTGGTTCAAGACTTAATGACCATTACTCAAATTGAAAAAGGGGAGATCAATATGCATTTTGAATCCTTTGATTTGGTTGAACTCAGTGCTGAAGTAATGGATCAGCTTGAAAAAAAAGCCCATCAAAAACAAGTGAAAATACAATTATTCAATTCAATAGATCATCCTATCTATGTCAGCGCTGATTATCGCAGAATCTACCAAGTAATCCTTAATTTACTGGCCAATGCCATCAATTATGCTGGCACTGGGGCTGAAGTAATCATCAAGATCACGGTTGCAGCAAAAAAAATTATCTTTGAATTGAGTGATAATGGTATAGGAATTCCAGAAAAAGATCTCTCCCGAATTTTTGAGCGTTTTTATAGGGTAGATAAAAGTCGCTCCCAGGAAACCGGCGGATCGGGGCTGGGTTTGTCCATAGTCAAGCATATCATTGAAAGTCACCAATCAAAAATTAATGTTGAAAGTAACAGTAAAAAAGGAACAAAATTCTGGTTTCTACTAAAAGCAAGTCCTCCACACAAATCAGAAACCAAAACTGCTATCTCGACGAAATGAAGAAAAAATTAAGCCCTCATTCCCCATTCAAGGAGATCATTATTTTTGAAAATAGTGATTTCATCATTATTAATAAACCCCAGTATATTTCTACCTTAGAAGATAGAAGTTCACCCATGAATATACTTAAATGGGCCCGGACTTATTTTAATGACGCAAAAGTCTGTCATAGATTGGATAAAACCACCTCAGGCATTTTGGTCATTGCAAAAAATGATGCTACCTACAAGTATTTTTCTATGTTACTTAAACAAAGATCTGTTACTAAAATTTATCATGCCCTTGTCAAAGGTGACCAAGATTTTGACGAATTAGAACTTAATAATCCTATTTATTCCTCTGCCAGTCGCTCAAAAGTTGATTTTCAAAAAGGAAAACCCTCCGTGACCTTGATATCAACCATTGTACGATATAAAAAATACTCCCTTTTGGCTTGTATGCCCTTTACAGGCCGTATGCATCAAATAAGGGTCCATTTAGCAAATTACGGCCTCCCTATCATTGGAGATCAGCATTACGGTGGAAAAAATCTTTTCCTCTCAGAAATTAAAAAAAATTATAAAGCTTCTAAAAATGAAGAGGAACAACCCTTAATGGGTAGACTAGCCTTGCACGCTGCGGGCATTCAATTTGAGGATAGAGATGGGAAAATAATGAAACTAACGGCGCCTTATCCCAAAGATTTACAAGCTGCAATTCGACAACTTGAAAAAAACAAGCGTTAATAAAAGTAGGTATCTTGTTTTTCCAAAATATAAAATCTATTTTTGTGTCCCTTTTCAAGATAGAAAAAGGAGCAACAGTATAAAAAAAGTACTTATAAATTGGAAACATTAAGTTACAAGACCATTGCATCAAACAAATCAACAGTCAACAAGAACTGGGTGATCATCGATGCAAGTCACAAAGTATTAGGGAGATTGGCCAGCGAAGTAAGTAAAATTATTAGGGGCAAACACAAACCTTCATTTTCTGCACATGTCGATTGTGGAGATAATGTCATTGTTATCAACGCAGACAAGATCCGACTTACCGGTAAAAAATGGACGGATAAATTGTACATCCGTCATACAGGATATCCAGGGGGTCAACGAAAACAGACGTCTAAAGAGCTCTACCAAAAATCGCCAACCCTTTTGATAGAAAGCGCAGTACGTGGTATGCTTCCTAGAAATCGATTAGGAAGGCAACTATTTAAAAATCTTTATGCATATGTGGGCACTGAACACCCACATGAGGCTCAAAAACCAAAAGAAGTCAAAATATAATTTGAATGGAAGTAATCAAAACAATTGGTAGACGAAAAACTGCCGTAGCCCGTGCATACTTATCGAGTGGGAAAGGAGAAATCAAAGTCAACAATCGTGACTTCAAAGAATATTTCCCATCAGAAGTACTTCAAATCATTGTTAAGCAGCCTTTAGTGACTACAGAGCAAAACGATAATTTTAATATCAGCATCAATGTTTTTGGTGGTGGACTTTCAGGTCAGGCTGAAGCCATTAGGCTCAGTATCGCTCGTGCTTTGGTTGAGTTAGATCAAGAAAGCAGACCTGTCTTAAAGGCCGAAGGATTTCTTACAAGAGACTCAAGAATGGTTGAACGTAAGAAATACGGCCGTAGAAAGGCAAGAAGAGCATTTCAATTTAGTAAACGATAAGTTTATAATTAAAAAATGGCAAAAATTACAACAAAAGAATTGTTGGATGCTGGGGTCCACTTTGGACACCTTACTCGGAAATGGGATCCTCAAATGGCTCCCTTCATATTCATGGAAAAGAATGGCATTCACATCATTGACCTTAACAAGTCACTTAAGCACCTTGAAGAGGCTGCTGCTGCACTACAAGGCGTCGTGCGGTCTGGACGTAAGGTAATGTTCGTAGCTACCAAAAAGCAAGCGAAAGAAGTCGTAGAAGAACAGGCTAAAAAATTAAAAATGCCCTACGTGACCGAAAGGTGGCTTGGAGGTATGTTAACTAACTTCGCTACGATCAGAAAGTCATTGAAAAAAATGACCTCAATAGACAAGTTGCTCAAAGAAGATGCGTATAACAACCTCGCCAAACGTGAAAAGCTCATGCTTTCTAGGGAGCGGGCTAAATTAGAACGTGTACTTGGTGGTATCGCTGATCTCAATAGATTGCCTGCTGCCCTTTTTGTAGTAGACATCAAACGTGAGCACATCGCCATTGCAGAAGCACAGAAACTAAATATCCCAGTGTTCGCCATGGTGGATACCAACTCCAATCCAAATGAAGTTGATTATCCCATCCCTGCAAATGATGATGCTTTCAAATCTATCTCCTTAATCACCAATTACATTAGTAATGCAATGGAAAAAGGAGTTGGTGAGAGAAAGAAAGAAAAAGAAGATTCTAAGATTGCTGAGGAAGCCAAAAGGCAGAAAGCCGAAGAGGTTGTAGTAAAGAAGGACTAACCACTCAAATTCTTACAGCTTAACAAGAATTTAATCAAATATTAAAATTGAACATCAACACAAATGATGTTCAATTTTTGTTTAAAAGAATTTATAATTATCATAAATAATAATAAAATGGCAATTAGCGCTCAAGAAGTAAATAAGCTCAGGCAAATGACCGGTTCAGGTATGATGGACTGCAAAAAAGCATTGGTAGAAGCCGATGGTGATTTTGACAAAGCAATTGAATTTTTAAGAAAAAAAGGCCAAAAGGTCTCTGCCTCAAGAGCAGATCGAGAAACCTCCGAAGGTATTATTTTCACTAAGATCAGCGAAGATGGTTCCAAAGGAGTTTTGGTTGCCTTTACTTGTGAAACTGATTTTGTAGCCAAGAATGATGCATTTAAAGCATTAGGAGAAGAGATTTTAGCTTGTGCATTTGACCACGAACCGGCAGACATCGATGCCTTGAAAGCTCACAAGAGGGGTGAACTCACCCTTGGTGAAAAAATAATTGAAAATACGGGTAAAATTGGAGAAAAGCTAGAAATCAGCTCTTACGAGATATTAAAGTCAGAAGGAGTGGTCTCCTACATCCATTCAAACAAAAAACTGGGAGTATTGGTAGGCCTGGGTCATACCAATGGAACTGCTATTGAAAATGCGGGTCGAGATATTGCTATGCAAATCGCAGCTATGAATCCTGTAGCCGTGAATAAAGACAGCGTAGATCCTTCACTTATAGAAAAGGAAATTGAAATTGGTAAAGACCAAGCACGACAGGAAGGAAAGCCAGAAGCCATCATTGAAAAAATTGCAATGGGAAAACTGAATAAATTCTTTAGTGAAAATACTCTCATGGGACAAAAATTTGTGAAGGATGGTTCTATGACCATCGCTCAATACTTAGATAATGTTTCTAAGGGTATGACCGTAACTGAATTCAAAAGAATCACCATAGGATAAACTTTTAAAAAAATTAAAAAAAGGTCATTCATTAACTGGGTAACCTTTTTTTATATTGGAGGTGTCGAAGTAAATTGCCACAATACGGAAACTCACCTTTCGAGTACACAGCTCGCGATGATTGAAAAATGGCCCTAAAAATACATCTGTATCAAATCGCGTTTATGCTACTCAATTAATCCCGTCAATTTCTTTCATGACTCCCATCTCTTATCAATAAAGAATCTATTCGCCTTTTTATAATCTTATTGTCCTCGAGAATCATTTTATTCAGTGTAGTCTGACCACCATAGACCCAGCAGGTAAACCATACATCGGCAATTAATTTAATTGATGCCCGCATTTTTCGTTCTACCATCCCTTGTAACCGTTGATGGTAGCCTCAGAAAATTCATATGAATAAACTTTAACCGTCTGGTTCCCTCTTACCTCAAAGCAGTATTTCTTAGTTGGAGGAAATTCTTGACTAATTTGAGCTTCGAAAATTAATACCGAATCTAGGGCCAAATGTGCATTGCCTACGGCATTCCAAGCGGCGTCATTGACGTTCTCGATATATTCTGCCTTTCCTACAAACAAACCATATTGCTGATCAAATAATTCTGGCAGGCGAGATTCTCAGAATCCATGTATACCCCTCTGACTTGCCTTTTGACCGTTATAATTGCTGGTTGTGTGCAAGGGTACGTACGCATCTCCAACATAATGACCTAAATCCGCCGATATTTTTAAAATTTGGTCGGCATACTGATTTAAAAACGCCTGTATTAAATAATATTTTACCCTCACCATGTGCCAAGGTACGATCCCGTGCTCTGTTAAAGTACTGTCCACACACTGCTCAATCGCTTCTTGCCATTTTTTAGGTAGTTGAGCTAAGGGATCACTTCCATACGCATCTAAATCAATAAAATGCCTGGGCCCTTCATTTTCATTTATGTATCGTCGCTTATCTGGATTCACCGATCTTTCAATAATCGTACTCATATGATGTTTATAAAATCCAATCATTTCAGGTGGTAGCGAAAAAATAGCAATCTCATTTATTTTTTTATATGCGTGAAATCCCCATTCGGCCTTCCTATTAGGCTCAAAATGTGTGGAGAAGAATTTTAAAAGTAAAGAATATAATAAAAAATGCATGGAAGTAAATATAGCTGTTCAGACTAATTACTTATAAATCTATTTGGCTTTTGTTTTTTCAATAAAAAGCCTAACTTTGCAGTCCTTCAACAGAATAAGGTAATAGAAATGGCAAATCACAAGTCGGCAAAAAAGAGAATAAAGTCAAGCGAAGCAAAAAGGCTCAGAAACCGCTATCAACATAAAACGACACGAACTTATCTAAAAAAGCTTCGTGAATCAACGGACAAAGTTGAGGCTGAAAAATTATTAAAAGAAGTGACCAGCATGCTAGACAAGCTGTCAAAGAGAAACATCATTCATAAGAAAAAAGCAGCTAATTTAAAGTCAAGCTTGACCAAGCAAGTAGCTACTCTTTAAAAAAACTAATGAAAACAACAAAAAAGCCTCGATATACCGAGGCTTTTTTGTTGTAAATTTATTTGACTTATGTCAAGTAACTTTTCATATCAATATTCATTAAATATTAAAAATTAGCCCGAAGAAGACCACCTTCGGGAAAAATTATTAAGTAAAGGACCTTCAATATTAACGAGTGCTGAATTATTAGGGATTTTGTTGAGCTCCGGATACCAAGCACAATCTGCTTTAGACCTTGGCAAAACATTTTGACCTCGGTAAATAATGACCTCCATCAATTGGCACAATTATCAGTAAAATATCTGATAAAATTTAAAGGAATAGGACATGCCAAGACCATAAATATCATCAGCACCCTTGAATTAGGTCGGAGACGATATGAATTCATGCGTGCCGAAATGATGGACATTCAACATGAAGAGTTTTGGATTATTTTATTGAAAAGAAATAATGACGTCATTGCCAGGAAGCAGATATCTAAAGTTGGGATCTAAGGAACCTTAGTGGATCCTAAAATCGTTTTCAAGCATGCACTCGATGGGCATGCAAGTTCCCTAATATTGATTCATAACCATCCCTTGGGAAACATGAGTGCTTCTCAGGCAGACATTAACTTGACAAAAAAAATTAAAAAAGCTGGATATTTACTTGATATTTCTTTCATTGATCATATCATATATACCAACGCTGGATATTATAACTTTGTAGATCATTCTTTAGTTTTCTAACCACTACTCCAATGAAAAAAATAATTTGGCTCTTGATCCCACTACTTTTATTGCTCCTTTTTTATTCATTTTCGAGTGATGAAACTGACGAAAATTATTTCTCATCAGTTGAGAAAGAAATCAGTAATAGACATAAATATTTAGCTTTCAATGAGCGTTCCCCCTTCAATCAGTTTGATGTCGTTTACCAAAAGCCCAGCTACTATCCTATTGATAAAAAATATAAAGTCAATGCCTTAGTAGAAAGAATCCAAGAACGCCAAATCGTGGTTTTAAATACGAGCAATGGTAAGTCAGAGCGATATCAAAAATTTGCTTGGTTAAAATTCTCCCTGGATGGGCAATTATTGAGGTTACTCGTACTTAAACCCATAGATTTCGGCGCTGATAAAACCCTCTTCTGCGGATTTGCAGATGATACCAGCAGCAAGGGTAGTTATGGAGGTGGGCGCTATTTAGATGTCACCATAGGAAAATCAAATAAAACTAGTCTTGACTTCAATTTATCCTACAATCCCTATTGCGCCTACATTGATGAGTACATCTGCCCACTTCCTCCGACCGAAAATATTCTTGCCATAGCCATAGAAGCGGGTGAACGAGCATATAAAATTGAATAGTTAGCCCATTTTAATGCCAACACTTTATATTTTTGTACTCAAGCTCATAAAGGAGCCATAAATATGAAAATTTCGCACAACTGGCTCACTCATTTTATTGAACTTCCTGAAACTCCAGAAACCATTTCTGAGATACTAACGCAAACGGGCCTAGAAGTGGAGTCCATCTCAAAAATTGAAAAAATAAAAGGGGGACTTAAAGGCTTAATCATAGGAGAAGTTATGAGCTGCATCCCGCATCCCAATGCTGACAAATTAAAATTGACACAAGTGGATGTTGGGTCAGATGATCTAATCAGCATTGTTTGTGGTGCCGCTAATATAAACGCGGGACAAAAAGTAGCAATTGCTCCTGTCAACTGTTTGATATATCCAATCAAAGGGGAACCCTTTCAAATAAAAAAAGTAAAAATACGTGGCGAAGTATCTCAGGGTATGATTTGCGCCGAAGATGAAATCGGCTTAGGTTCAAGTCATGAGGGTATCATGGTCTTGAAAACCGATTATGCCAATGGTACCCCCCTAAATAAAATCTATGAAAGTAAGGAAGACATCATTTATGAAATTGGCCTTACCCCCAATAGAGGAGATGCTACTTCTCATTTAGGAACGGCAAGAGATCTCAAAGCTTATTTCAATCGAAGCTTAACCCTACCTATTCTTAAAAATTTTGATCTCAGTCATCCGAAAAATCCAATAAAAGTAACCGTTGAAGATCATGAGGGCGCTCTTAGGTATTCTGGAGTAACGCTACGAGGTATTCAGGTTTCCGTATCACCAGATTGGCTCAAATGGAAGCTCAAGGCCATTGATTTAGAACCCATTAACAATATAGTAGACATAACTAACTATGTCTTACACAGCCTCGGACAGCCTATGCATGCTTTTGATGCCGACGAAGTAGGAAGTTCAATTATCGTCAAGCGTTTGCCAACCGATACACCTTTCACCACCTTAGATGGTAAGGAAAGAAAGCTCAGTGATCAAGACCTAATGATCTGTAATACCGAGGGGGGTATGTGCCTTGCCGGAGTGTTTGGTGGTCAAAAATCTGGAGTCACCAATGAGACTACAGATATATTCTTAGAAAGTGCCTGCTTTTCTCCTGAATACGTGAGAAGTACCGCGCAGCGCCATGGATTAAATACAGATGCCTCCTTTAGATTTGAGCGGAGTACAGACCCAGAGATGACCATTTTTGCTCTAAAGTATGCGACACAGTTAATTCTTGAAATCGCAGGTGGGTACATCGCTTCTGACTTTATAGATCTCTACCCACATCCGATAGCTACCAAGACCATCCCTACCGCCTTTCAAACCTTTGACAAACTCATTGGTGAAACAATAGATAAAGAACGCATTATAGACATCTTGAATAGCTTGGACATCAAGACCACCGATATTAATGCCAATACATTTAATGCCCACGTTCCTCCTTATCGAAGTGAGGTGACCCGAGAGGCAGATTTAGTTGAGGAAGTCTTGCGTATATACGGAATAAATAATATCGGTTTCGATGACCACTTCTCTACCGAATACCTTGCGGAATTTAATGAGATAGAACCCTATAAATGGCAAGAGAAAATATCACATTTCTTGTCCGGCAAAGGTTATCAAGAAATTTTAACAAATTCCTTGACCAATAAGAAATACGAAGATGATTTAAAACTAGCTAAAAATGAAGTTGTCGAAATCTTAAATCGATCCAGTGAGGCTTTGGGTATACTTAAACCTACTCCTTTGTATACGGCACTGGAATCTGTACGCTTTAATCTTAACAGGAAACAGGAAAGCCTTAAATTATATGAGTTTAGTAAAACCTACGGTCATAAAAATAGTCAATCAACCGAAAAAAATACTCTATGCTTGTTGCGCGTTGGAAATAAGCAAGAGGCATCATGGATGGATGAAACTACTCCTGTCACTTTTCATCACCTTTCTGGAGACATTGAAGATTTAATTCAAAAAAGTGGTAATCGGTCACCGAAATTGATCCCAACCACCTCTACCGTTTTTGAGTATGGCATAGATCTTTATCTTCATGACAAGCTCATTGGTCATATTGGAAAACTAGCTTCCAAAATCACACAATATTTTGATATTAAAAGCACAGTTTTTTATGCTGAAGTTGATTGGGGTTATTTAGTAAAAAATGCTCAAAAAATCGTCTCATTTCAAAAAATATCGAAGTATCCAGAGGTTCGTAGAGACCTATCTTTAGTCATAAAAAAGACGGTAAGCTATAATGAAATCAAGCAAATCGCACAGTCAACTGAAAACAATTTATTATCCAAAATAAATGTGTTCAGTATTTATGAAGGTGATAAAATTGGAAGTGAAAATAAAGCATATGCCATCGCTTTTTATCTTCAAGATCAAGAAAAAACCTTAAACGATAAGAAAATTGATAAAATAATGAGTAAACTTATGTATCGATTTGAAAATGAATTAAATGCTATCATCCGCAAATGAGCTC
>Ga0206125_10000210_pt1 | contig 79020 bp, 63 predicted proteins | sample Helgoland_Spring_4_FD_148598 | JGI IMG/M metagenome (GOLD analysis project Ga0206125, IMG submission 148598) | Pelagic subsurface seawater microbial communities from Kabeltonne, Helgoland, North Sea - Helgoland_Spring_Bloom_20160331_1 | ecosystem: Environmental > Aquatic > Marine > Epipelagic ...
CTGGTGCTCCGATTGACCTCACTTTTATTACGAGGTTCATTCAAGCAAACCGCACAATTCCAGTGCTGGTATACAAGGACAGCGTTTTGCAAGCGGACATCAATGTGGCGCCGTCGATGCGGTCTCCCAGGCAGCTGGACTCATTGAGGGATGCGATGTCAGACCGTGGATCAGTGATTGAGTTTGACCAGGGTTTGACCCTGTTTTATGATCAGAGTAACCGGTTTCGTGACCTGCAAACTGTGATGGATGATATCATCCACTCGTTCATTTCTGAAACGGTATTGAATTCGGCATCGATACCGGTTTTGCTCGCGGACTCCAATTTGTCCACGATTTTACGGGCAGACAGGTTTGACCAGGTCGACCTGTCGGACACCTTGGGTTTGATTGCCAAATTGATGGAGGTGAACCCGCCCATTGCATTGGACTTGCCTGATGCCGGGCGACGCTGGATTCTGTATGATGAGTCGATCGTGTTGAAGCAATTGCGGTTTTTTCCTGTGGTTCAGCTTTTGATTATTGGTGGCTTTTTGCTTTTGGCTTACTCGACGTTCAGTGCCTTTCGCAGAAGCGAGCAAAACCGGGTTTGGGTGGGAATGGCCAAAGAGACTGCCCACCAATTGGGCACTCCATTGTCGGCATTGATGGCTTGGGTAGAGGTGTTGCGCAGTGAAGGGGTGGATGAGTCTGTGCTGGATGAGTTGGGCAAGGACCTTGACCGTTTGCGAACCGTTACGGACAGGTTCTCCAAGATTGGGTCGGAGCCCGAGCTGTCTCCAGGGGACCTTTGGGCTTTTGTTTCTGAAACCATGGTTTATCTGGAGCGCCGGATGCCAAGGGCTGTGACGTTTGATGTGGAGTCTTCTGGCGGAGTGGTTTGGACGGCGTTCAATCCCGCTCTGTTTGGTTGGGTTTTGGAGAATCTGACCAAAAACGCTGTCGATGCCATGGAAGGCAATGGAAGCTTGAATATGACGCTGGTCGTGGAGTCTGGCTTGGCGATTTTAGACATTCAGGACACGGGAAGAGGAATGAGCCGCAGTGTTCAGCGTCAAGTTTTTGACCCTGGTTTTAGCACGAAAACACGCGGTTGGGGACTAGGACTCAGTTTAGTACGTCGAATTGTTCGGGAATATCACGGGGGGCAAATTGTGGTTTTGCGGAGTGAAGAAGGGGTGGGAACAACCTTCCGTGTGACTTTGCCCTTGGTTTCGGCAGAAGTGGGCTAAATTTGTCGTCCTCCTTGCCCGGATGGCGGAATTGGTAGACGCGCGCGACTCAAACTCGCGTTCCATTGGAGTGTGGGTTCGATTCCCACTCCGGGTACAACGAAAGCTCAGTATTTACTGGGCTTTCGTGCGTTTTATACGGTCCTGTGTGCCATGCCTTTAGGCACATAGTTTTCAACACCTCCTTTTGCCGCCTCTGTTTTTCTTTCTCCTGCCTAATACGGCAGTATGGCAGTGAATCGCTTGTAACCCGCGCCAGCGCTGCAAAACGCCACTGCCGCATCTAAAAAAGTATGGCAGTTTTATGGCAGTGCGGCAGGAAAGAAATGAAAATCGTCTTGACCATACACGCTTGACACCGGCGATGTCCCGCGCCTACAAAGTCTTTTTGGCGGCGGCCTACCCCAAAGCGACCTTGTAAGGACCATGAAACACTTTCTCGCTTGCCTGGCGCTCTGCGCCTCTCTCTCTGCCTCTGCTCAAGGCGACAACTGCACTGTCCTAGGTATCCAAGACTTGACCGAGATGGTGCTTGAGTTAAGTAACCAGGTTGGAGAGTTGGAGGACTCCATTGCAAGCCATGCAGTATTAATCAATAATCAGGCAACCATCATTGATGCCCTTGGATCTGACCCTGTGATTTACCACTCCAGCGAAATTCCCGTTTATGTATCTGATGGTATGTATCGAAGGGATTTACCTCTGGATGCTGACATCATTATAAATGATGCAGCTGCAATGTGGGTACTTGAGTGCCCTACGTTTAACTATTTGCGACAGCTGATCATTATTGGCGGCACGACAAGTATTTCAGGCTCAGACATATTGATTGGACATCCGAATAACCCACCTAGCCCAGTGCACTTTTTTCAGCGAGATGGTCAATGGGTTACCCATTGAATCCAACCGCTATTTCAACCATGTTTGTCCCTATTCCAGTTGACAATCCCTCACCGCCCGCCTCACGGCCTCGATTCGCCAGCGGCATGGCATTCTGCGCTTGCGGTGAGAACTTGGCGGCAAGAAACATTTACTTGCCTGCCTGGCGATCCTCGCCGGGTTTAACGTCACCGCGCAGGTTACGGCTTCCAACTCCCGTACAATCCAGACTCTGAGACTGACGGCTATATAGGAGTGGGCGATGCGCTTGTGGTGCTGTCAATCTTTGGGTCGCAGTGGAATGCCTCTGATATCTATCTAAATGATGACAGCACAGGATTATATTTTGGGGCAGATGCACGTTGCAAAATGCCTTGCTGCTTGCGACGCATTGCTAGGATCATGGCGGATGGGCAACTTGACTGATTTTGGAAACATCATGGACGAAGTTCCCACAACATCTGGCCCATGGTTCATTCAAGATGACCGGTTGAGCGTACCAATTGTTGATGAACTGAGCACCTTGCCTCGAATTAGCTCCTCTATTGGTTGCCTTATATTTTGCTTCGCCAGAGAGTGGGATTGGGAGTATCTCTCAGCTTCGCTTTGATCAAATCGGGTTCGAAAGGGATGCCTTTGCGTCACCCAAGAGTGGCCGAAGGTGGAGTATTCATACTGTTATGGTGATGCAAAAAATGGCATTCAAGGATGCTGTGATGCTAAAGTTGAAGGGTACCCATTGGGTAGTTTAGTTAATTCCAATCCTTTCGCCGCCGAAGAAGATGTCAGGTAGTCTCAAGCCTTTTGGCGCTGGGCCAACTAACTCACCACCCGCCTGAAGGTCTCAATGCCTTCGTCGTGAAGGCAGAAGTGATGGGACGGCGTGATTGTGGTATTTGAATCATCTTTACCTCATGTATAAAACGGCACTCCTATGTTGTTCGACATTTTATGCGGCAGCTGCATGGTCACAGCCAACCTTGAATTCGCCCACCGCACCTCCGAATGGGTATAGCAGCGAAATTTTGGCGGCGGCATTTATAGCGCCGACTGCGGGAAGTGAGGTTGCCCAGAGCTGGGACTTTAGTGATGTGAATGGCAATGTGGTCAATACGTTGGGTTTGAACCCGGCAACCACGTCGTTGTATGCTCCAATGTTTCCACAAGCAGAGTGGGTCATTTCCAACGGGGACCTGCTGTCGTTTTTGGACGTTACGGAGAGTGGTTTTACCCTTTATGGCAACGCCAACACCGCCAATGGTGTGACGCTTCCTTTCGAAGACCCCCTCACCCAATGGCCGTACCCAATGGTGTTCGGGTTTTATCATGAAGATGCTTTCAGCACCGATCAAGTGTTGTTTAGCGAACCTTATTCCTTGCAAGGAAATGTCACGAGTACCTGTGATGCGTGGGGGTCCATCGTCCTTCCAAATGGCGTGGTCATTTCAGAGGTTTTGCGCGTAGACTACAATCAGTTTTACGTGGAAACCTACGCTGGGGATACGGCAAACTGGTACCTGAATCAAGTGATGTACTGCGCACCGGATTCTGTCTTGCCGGTTTTCTTTCACGAGGAGTTGGTGGTGACGGATAATGCGGGAGAAGAGCTGTTGAATGTGACGGATGTAGCGTGGTATGACAATACAGTGTTGAGCGTGGATGAGGACGTGATGGTGGGCGCATCTGCCTGGCCCAACCCGATTGAGCGCGGAAGCGCTGTGAGCCTCCGCGGTGCAAGGTCTGGAGGGTTCGTTATGGACCTCGGTGGCAGAACGGTTTGGACTTGGCAGGAAGCGCAAAGCGCCGTGCTGCAGGTTTCTACGAAGGATTGGAGAAGCGGACCATACTTGTACGTTCCTTATAAAGGGGCCCATCCCATTCGGATCATCGTCCAGTAAGCCTTTCTGTTTTGCTCACTAAAAAAGCGCAATATGCCCTCCGTGCATTAACGGTGTTGACCCGTTTGTACGACGCCGATGAGGCGGCCAAACAATGGTCGAGTGCGCGCTCCATTGCGGACGCGGCCACCATGAGCGTGAAGTTCTTGGAGCAAATCTTGGGAGAATTGAGGTCTGCTGGCATTGTAAAAAGCCGCCGGGGTTCATCGGGAGGGCACGCCTTGGCCATGGCACCTGATGAGGTCACCTTGGCCAAGGTGATCCGCTTGATGGATGGCCCAATAGCGCCGCTGGCCTGTGTGAGCTTGAACTATTACGAGCGCTGTGAAGACTGCAAAGAGGAGGAGTGCGGCTTGAGGCGTGTAATGGTGCAAGCCCGGGATGCACAATTGTCCATTTTGGAGCACAGATCTCTTCAGGACCTGATTTAATTCCTATAAGTTTAATAGGAATAGTGTGTTAACACTTAAATTTGCAGGCATGACTACCATGCTTGCCTGTTCCAAGCTGTCTAAACTTGGGGGCCTTATTGCCGATTTCGTGCACTGTGAGTCTCCTTTGGAGAGGGCCGTATTTACAACGTCTTTGAGCCAGGAGGACCAGATTCTGACATGGGCCATAGTCAAGGCTGAGCTGCCTGTGGACATTGTGACCCTCGATACGGGGAAGTTGTTTCCTGAGACAATGGCATTGCACGCATTGACTGAGCAAATTCTAGGGGTAGAGATTGAGAAAGTGCACCCGCAGGATGATGATGTTTCTGGCTTCGAGAAGGAACATGGGATGGAGGCCATTTACCTCGATGTGAACGCCCGAAAGCGGTGTTGTACTGTGCGCAAAGTGTTGCCCCTTCAAAAGGTGTGCGAGGGGAGGTCTCTTTGGATCACCGGCCTTCGGCGTGGACAAAGTGACAACCGTTCAGGACTGGAGATGCTGGAGCCGGCACCGGATTGGGGGCTGAAGAAGTTGCACCCGCTGTTGGACTGGACGGATGAGGAAATTCGTGCTGCCCTCCCTGTGATTGACATTCCTGTAAACCCATTGCATGCCCAAGGGTACCCGAGTGTAGGGTGTGAACCTTGTACCCGAGCTGTGGCGCCTGGTGAGCATCCCCGTTCAGGCCGTTGGTGGTGGGAGCAGTCCTCCAAAGAGTGCGGATTGCACAAGGGTTGAGTCCCTTGCCATAATCCTTGCCCCGCGTGAAGGCTCCTTAGTAAGCCCGTTCCGTCCGTCCTTCTTTCCAAAAGACGTAGGCGCGGTTCACCACTCGGTTTCCTCCCGGGGTCGGGAAGTCTCCGGTGAAATACCAGTCGCCCTTGTGGTTTGGAATGGCGGCATGCAGCCCTTGGATCCCTTGATAGATAATCTTTACCTCAGCCTTCATGTTTGCTGGCGTCAAAAGGGCGGAAATCTTGTCTGACGTCTCTTCAGGTGTCAAGTTCTCGTAAATGGGCTTGACCATGTTGCCCTGCTCCGCAAAAGGCTTTTTGAGCTCTTCGATACAGGCATTGTACACCGTTTCGATGAGGGCTTCGTTTCCGCGTTCCTTGTGCAATGCAATGGCCGCTTGAAAGGCGATGAAATCCCCCATTTTGGCCATATCGATGCCATAGCAATCTGGGTACCGGATTTGAGGAGCACTGCTGACTACGACGATGCGTTTTGGGTCGAGTCGGTCGAGGATGCGCAGGATACTGCGCTTGAGGGTTGTTCCCCGAACAATGCTGTCGTCGATGACCACCAGCTGGTCTTTGTGTCGTTCGACAGTCCCGTAGGTAATGTCGTAAGCATGTGCGACAAGGTCGTCTCGCGCGCCATCGTCTGCGATGAAAGTTCTGAGTTTGGCGTCTTTCAAGGCGACTTTGTCAACCCTGGGGCGCTCTTCGAGGATTTCTTTGATTTCGGCAGGATCAGGGGATTTACCCAAACCAATGATGCGCTCAATTTTACTCTTGTTCAAGTGGCTTTCAATGCCCTTTACCAAACCGTAAAACGAGGTTTCCGCGGTGTTGGGAATAAAGCTGAACACCGAGGAGTCTATATCGTGTTCAATGGCCTCCAGCACTTTTGGGACAAGGGTTTCACCCAAGGCCATGCGCTCTTTGTAGATGTCTGCATCGTTTCCGCGAGAGAAGTAGATGCGTTCAAAGCTGCAGGGTGTGCGTTGTCCAGCAGGCCGCACCTGCTTGAGTTGGGTCGTGCCATCTTTGCCAATAAGAAGGGCTTCACCGGGCTCCAACTCACGGACCTGAGCGGTAGTGGTGTTGAAAGCAGTTTGTATCACGGGGCGCTCTGACGCGGCCACAACCACTTCATCGTCTTCGTACCAAAAACAAGGCCGAATGCCGTTTGGATCACGGGCAATAAAGGCGTCGCCAGTCCCGATGATGCCCCCCATGACATAACCACCGTCCCAAGCTTCTGAGGCGCGTTCGATGACGCTTCCAACGTTGAGGTTCTGGGCGATGAGGTCGCTGATCTCGTGGTTTTCATGGCCTTTCTCCTTGAATTCACGGAAACGGGCTTCTACTTCTTCATCGAGAAAGTGGCCGACCTTTTCGAGAACAGTGACGGTGTCGGCCTTTTCCTTGGGATGCTGACCCAGACCTACGAGAACATCGAAGAGTTCATCGACGTTGGTGAGGTTGAAGTTCCCTGCAAGCGCCAAGGTGCGGCTGCGCCAATTGTTTTGTCTCAAAAAAGGATGGACCCTTTCTATGGTGTTTCTGCCATAGGTGCCATAGCGCAAGTGCCCGAGGAAGACTTCACCTGTAAAGGCAAACTCCTTTTGCAGCCAAGCGGCGTCTTTGAGTTTCTCGGGATGAAACTCTTGGGTGTCGGCAAACCGGCCCATGACTTGAGAGAACAGGTCTTCAATGGGTTGGTTGGCGACTGAACGAGATCGGCTCAGGTAGCGGTGTCCTGGCGGAACATTGAGCTTGACGTTGGCCAGGCCCACGCCGTCTTGGCCTCGGTTGCGCTGTTTCTCCATCAGGAGGTACATCTTGTTCAGGCCGTAGAAGGCCGTCCCATAGTGGTCGATGTAATACTGCAGGGGCTTTTTGAGCCGGAGAAGGGCTATGCCACACTCGTGTTGGAGAAGGTCGCTCATCGGGTGCCGGAAGGTTCCGGAGTTGCGAATTTAGAGCGGCTGTGAGGGAATCAGTCGAGATACCCGAGATCGATGAGACTTTGGGCCGCAGCGACGCCAGCTTCTTCGGCAGGCCGGGGTTTCCAGCCATATCGTTTGCGCGCAATGTCGGACGATACGGAAGCCATGTAACCCAACTCGGCGAGTACAACACGCAGTGAAGGGTCAAACAAAGAGAAGAACCGCAGCAAGAAGTTGGGCATGGCCATGGTGCCCACTTTTCGGCCTTCTTTGGGGAAGGCGGCTTTAAGTGCCTTTGCCAAATCTCGAAAAGGAAGGGTGTTGGCGGTGGCAGCAAACCGCTGTCCGTCTGCTTTTTCGTCGTTGAGCACCAGAAAGTGCAGGCTCACTACGTCACGTACGTCAACGGTCGGGTAGCCGAGGTGGGGAACCCCAGGGAATTCGCCGCGCATCATTTTGAGGACAACGTCACCGCTGGTACCGGCGTCTTTTCGATCGAGGATGGGCCCCAATATGAAACCGGGATTGACGGCAGAAACGGCCATTTTCGGCTGTTGCTTGGCCATCAGCCAGAGGTCTTGCTCTGCGAGGGTCTTGCTCTTGATGTAAGCCGAGATCATGCCGCCATCGAGTTGGGTCCAATCCTTTTCGGTAAAGTCTGTTTTTTGGCGACCATGACCGTACACAATGGCCACGGTAGAGGAGGTTTGCACGAAACGGTTCACGCCCTCAGCGGCGCATGCGTCGAATACGTTTTTGAGTCCCATTCTGGCGGGCCCGACGACCTCTTGTTCGTCCTTGGGCGCAGCCAAAGGAAAGGGGGAAGCGACATGCAATGCGGCGTCACAGCCGGCAGCGGCATCCCGCCATCCTTTTGGGGAGAGCAAATCGGCCTCGTGAAAGGTGAGGCGTTTTAGGGCTTCTTCGGAATCGGCGCCGAGATGTGAAGCGAGCATTTTCCGAACGGAATCGGCGCGCTTCATGGACCGCAATGTGCCACGCACAGTGTGGCCTTGACGCAAGGCTTCGAGGGTCATGTGTCCACCAAGAAATCCGCTAACCCCAGTGATGAGGAGTGTGTTGTGCTGCATGCTTACTGTTGCTTTCAGGCAGGGTCGATGGGAAGGCGCTTGAGCCACTTGTAGTCGGCACGGGTCAAGTACCACATCATGATGGGGACAATGACGAGGGTCAGGAAGGTCGCGAAGGTCAAGCCATAAATGATGGCCCAACTCATGGGTTTCCAGAAGATGTTGTTGTCTCCTCCGATGTAGATTTTGGGGTCGTACTCAGCGAGGAGGCTCACGAAATCCACGTTGATTCCAATGGCCAGCGGAAGCAATCCGAGCACGGTGGTGATGGCGGTCAGCAGCACGGGACGCAGACGTGTACGTCCGCCCTTGATGATGAGCGGGACAATTTCTGCAAAGGGCAGTAAGTCGTCTTCCCCCAATTCCAATTCGCGTTTCCTGCGGTCGAACAGTAGGTTGGTGTAGTCGATCAAAACGATGGCATTGTTGACCACAACCCCTGCGAGGGAGATGATGCCGATCATGGTCATGATGATCACAAAGTCTTGGCGGAAAACCACCAGGCCGAGGAACACGCCGGTGAGCGAAAACAGCACACTGAAGCCGATGATGAAAGGCGTGGAGATGCTGTTGAATTGGGCCACAATGATCAAGAAAATCAGGAACAGCGCGATGACAAGCGCTTTGGAGAGAAAGGCCATTTCCTTGGCTTGTTCCTCTTGCTGGCCTGTAAACTCCCACTGTACACCGTCTTGAGCGGGGTAGTCGCTCATGGCTTCCTTGATGGACGCCACCACTTCGTTGGCGTTGTATCCGCCGAGTACGTTAGACGACAGGGTTACGGTACGGTCGAGGTCTTTCCGCTTGATGGCGTTGTAGGTGGTGGACCTGCCCGCGGTGGCGACAGCGGAAATGGGCACCTCCTTGATTTGGCCGTCTGAGGCGCTTCGGAAGATGATCTTTTGGTTCATCAAAGCGTCGGCGTTGTTGCGGTAGGCGTCAGAGAACCTCAGGTTGATCGGATAGTCGTCCTCGCCGTCCTTGTAGCGGCTGACTTCGCGGCCAAAGAGGGCGCTTCGGATGCCGTAGCCAATTTGCTGCGTGCTCAATCCATACCGACGGGCTTTGTCCCGGTCGATGGAAATGGGCATTTCCGGCTTGGATTTTTCTACGTCGAGCTTGAGTCCTTCTACCCCCTGAATCCCGGTGGCCTCAATGAAGCGCTTCATGCCGTCGGCATACGTCAAGGCCGTCTCATAGTCGGTGCTGGTGATTTCGAGGTTAATGGGCAACCCTTGCGGTGGACCGTCTGAGTTTTTGGTCGCTCGGATGATGGCGTCTGGGTAGCCTTTGACCTCGTCGCGGATGGCGTTCAAGACATCGGTGGTGCGCACACCCTGCCGGTCTTGGAACTTCAAAAAACTGACGGTAATCCGGCCTTTGTTTGGCGTGGCACCCAATTGTGGTCCTTCGGCAGGGTCGGAGGTTCCTTCACCCACCTGCGCGATGACAGAGTTGACTAGAAACTGCTCGGAGGAGCCGTCTGCACCTTCGCGCAAGAAAGCCGGCTGGTTGATGGCCTTCATGACCATGTCCTCTACTTCCTTGGTGACCCGGTTGGTTTCTTCGATGTCCGTGCCAATGGGCATGTCGATGTAGACATTGACATACTGCGGCTCGTTCTGTGGGAAGAACTCCACCTTAGGCGGGAACACGCCCAGCAGCACCAGGGAAGCAAAGAGCAGTCCGATCATGCCGTAGAAGAACAGCCAGGGCTTGCTGCCCCTGAGTGAAAAACGCAGCAGGCGCTCGTAGCTGTTCTCGAGGGCTGGGAGCAGTTTGTTTTGGAACCAAGCTGTAGCCGGTGTCAAGAGGTACCGGTTGAGGATCCCAATGATGCCGCCGAGGATGAAGAGGTTGCCCAAGGTGGTCCAGCCCGTTCCCAAGAGCAACAGCCCCAAAACAACCAGAATGCCCGTGGTGATGAAGAGCCGACGCACGTTCATTTCAGCTTCTTCCACCCGCATGTACAGGCTTGTCAACATGGGGTTGATGACCAAAGCAATGAACAGCGAGGAAGACAAGACGATGATGAGGGTCATCGGCAGGTACTTCATAAACTCTCCGATGATGCCGGGCCAAATGGCCAAGGGCAGGAACGCTGCCAATGTGGTGGCAGTAGAGGCGATGATGGGCCAGGCGACTTCACCGACACCATAACGCGCAGCATCAAAGGGCGACATGCCCTCGTCCATCAATCGGTAGATGTTCTCGACCACCACGATGCCGTTGTCCACGAGCATGCCGAGCGCCAGTACCAGTGCAAAGAGCACCATCACGTTGAAGGTGATTCCCAACGCGTTGAGGATGGCGAAGCTGAGGAACATGGACAGCGGAATCGCCACACCTACGAAGAGCGCGTTGCGCAACCCGAGGAAGAACAACAAAACGCCGACCACCAGCAGTACGCCGAGGATGATGCTGTTTTGGAGCTCGTCGACCTGGGTCCTTGTCTGATCGGATTGGTCGGAAGTGATGCTGACGTTGAGGTCTGAAGGCAAGAACTCCGCCTTGGCTTCTTCGATGATGCGGTTGATTTCGTCGGATGCGATGATGAGGTTTTCGCCGGCGCGCTTTCGAACATCAAGGGACACCACAGGATTGCCCCACTCACGTGCGAAACTCGTGGCTTCTTGGTCCACGAATTTTACGTTGGCCACGTCGCGCAGGTAGACGGGTGTCCCTCCTTCGGCCTTGACAATGATGGATTCAAGGTCTTGGGCGTCGCGGAAGTCGCCGACCACCTGTACTGTGCGTCGCCGTCCATCCATGAGGATGTCGCCGCCAGAAATGGACAGGTTTTCTTGGCCGATGGCTTGGGCGATGTCGTTGAAGCTGACGAGCATGGCTTCTGCCCGCAAGTGGTCGACTTCGACCTCCATTTCTTTGGCGTTCACCCCTCGGATTTCGGCCTCGTTGATTTGCTCGACGTCCTCGATGCGCTCTTGCAGGATTTCGGCATAGTCCTCCAGTTGGTCGATGGGGTAGTCGCCAGAAAGGTTGACCTGCATGACCGGAACGAGCTCGGTGAAGTTGAGGTCGAAGATGTTGGGGTCGCTGGGCAAGTCGTCCGGAAAGCTGGGGTCGCTCATGGCGATGTCCACCTTGTCTTTGACTTTTCGCAGCGCCACTTCTGGTGTCACGGAGAAGTCGAACTTGATGTCAATCGAGCTATAGCCTTGCTGGCTCGTGGAGATGATTTCATCGATTCCAGTGATGCCTTTCAGTTCTTTCTCAATCGGTCGGGTGATGAGTTTCTCGATGTCGCCAGGGCTGTTACCTGGATAGGGGGTGCCTATAAATACCTCGGGAACGACGACTTCTGGGAAGCTTTCCTTTGGGACGGTGATGTAGGACGAGATACCGGAGATCAAAATGATCACAATCAAGACCGCTACGGTGGTGCGGTTTTTGATCGAGGCGGTGCTCAGGCCGAATTCCTTGGGTGTCTGGGGATCCATGGGATGGGGTCGCTTGGGTGTCGCTTGGAAAACGGCGGGTTAGCGCATGGTCTGGACGGCTTCGCCCTCTACAACTTGACCCGCGCCGCGGTTGATGATGGTCATGCCCGGCGCAACGCCCTTCAGGATCAGCACACGGTCATTGGTGGAAGGCCCGATTTCAACGGGCTGACGGACGGCTTTTCCCTCTTCGATGGTGTACACAAAGTCAAGCCCTTCCCGGTTTTGAAGGATGAGGCTCGATGGCAAGGATATGGCGCTGTCGAGGTGCAAATCGTTGATGTGCAGCGCAGCAAATTCATTGGGCAACAGCTCACTTCCTTTGGGCACGGGCACCACGATTTCAAAGGTGCGGTTGGCGGGTTCGATGTAGCGTCCAACCCTGGAGATGGCGCTGGTGCGGGTCTCGCGTCCAGCCATGGCGATGTCTACGCGTTGACCGGCATGCACCTTACCCACATAGTGGTCGCTCACTTTGGCGCGGACATACATGTCGTCTAGGTCCATGACCCGGGCGACGGGCTGCATGGGGGAGGCCATGCCGCCCTCTTTGGCGAAGATGCGGTCGACGGTGCCAGCAAAAGGCGCCGTCACCTTTCCGAATTCTACCTGCTCAGTAAAGGCGGCGATGCTTTCTTCTAAAGCCTTGACATTGCTGCGGGCTTCGAGCAGCTGCACCTCGGTGCCGATGCCCTGTTCCCACAGGCGTTCTTGTCTGGCAAGCACGTCCTTTGAGAGCGTCAATCGGGTGTCCAATTCGTCTTGGTTGCGGGCAACGGCTTCGTTGTCGAGGTCCATCAAGACCTGCCCTTTTCGGACGGTTTGGCCCTCCTCTACGCGGATGCGCAGCACGGTGCCTTGTGTCATGGGGAAGACCTGGGCGAGGCGGTCTGTTTCGACGTTGCCTTGCACGGTAAAGAAATGGTCGAATGGGGAGGGCTCTGCCTGGATTGTGGTGACTTTGCGCGCTTCAGCAGAAGCATCAGCGTTGGTTGTGGCAGGCGCGCTTTCTGGCGCTGAGCCTCCGCAAGCTGTAAGCAACAGTGCGGTGGTGAGGAAGAGGGATGTGCGGATCATGTTGATCAGGCGTTGAGGGAACGTTCGAGGCGGAGGTGGGCGTTGAACCAGCGGAGCGTGGCTTGGGCGAAGTTGGCTTGGGCGTTGACCAGTTGGTTTTGGGCCTGTGTCATGTCAAAGCTGCTGGCTAGACCTTCTTGAAACCGGATGCGGGTGCGGTTGAGAATGCGTTCTGCGAGGTCGAGGCTGCGCTGGGCTTGGATGCGCTGCTCCAAGCTGGAGTTGTATTCGGACCGTGCAGCCCGATACTCGAGTGCGGCGGCTTGGGTGAACTGCTCGAGTGCGGTTTCAGCACGGTCACGGGTCAATTGTGCTTGCAGCACTTTTTCCTTGCCCCCAAAGCTGGACCAAATGGGGATGTTCATTTGAACGCCGACAAGTTGAATGGGGTACCAGCTTCCTTCTCCAAGGAAGTCGAAAGCATCCCGTTGCGCATTCCGTTGGTTGGTGTAAAAAGCACTGATGCTCGGCAGGCCAGCGGCTTTTTCGTTGCGGATGCCCAGTTCAGAGAGTTCGAGGTTCTTGGCTTGAGATTGGATTTCCGGCAACCGGTTAGGGTCGAAAGGAGTGCCGAGCACAGAAGCCCCGTCAAAGGCACGGGACAATGTTTCAAAGCTGTCTGCGAGGATGACTGTGGTTTCGACGGGCATGCCGACGGTAAACTTTAGGGCGTCCAGCGCCACAGAGGCCATGCTTTCGGCGGTGGCGCGCTGCTGTGCCATTTCGGACAACGCGAGCTCCAGTTGGTCGGCATCAGTGGATTCGGCGAGGCCTTCAGCAACGAGGGCACGTGTCTGGCCCAATGCCTCCTCGGCAAGGGCTTCTGCGGCTCTGAGAATGCCCACATTTTCTTGAGCAGCCAAAGCAGCTGCATAACCTTCCCCAGCGGCACGCCTAGCATCGGCCACGGACTTGGATTCTGAGGCTTCCATGGCACTGGCATAGGCCTTTGCTGCTTGGATGCCCACGAAGTAACTGGGACTAAAAATCAGTTGTGTGGCTGTAATCCCTGCGGTCATGGTTTGCGCGGCTCCAAATTGAAATTCTTGGATGGCGTTGGGATCGACAGGAGGGGCATCGAGGGGGACGCCGGTGGCTTGGGCTACCCCTCCTAGGAATGCCGTGAGGTAATCTGGAAACCCGAAGGCATCGCCACTGGACACCTGAGTGGGAATGTCGATGTAACGGTTGTATTCGACCGACCCACTGACTTGGGGGAAGCCAGAGGCAATGAGTTCGCGCGTGTTGCTCGCTGCTTCTTGGGCGTCAATCGAAGCATAGCGCACGTTGTAAGCGCGCATCGCGGCCAGAGACTGGGCTTCCTCAAGCGTGAGCCGTGTGCCAGAGCCACCACCGGCAGCTTGGCCGAAAATGGCCCCATGCATCATCAGCAGGGCGGAAAATAGGGGCAGGATACGCATGGTGGCGGGCGTGTTCACAGGGTGTTGTTGCGTTGTTGGAGGTAGGCCATTCCCTTGTCAGTGGCAATGCCCCTGAGGTGGTAAGTGTGGAGTTCCTTTTGCAATTCGGACAATGGCCGTCCAAACTCATCGATCGTGCTGGGGTCGGTCATGGTTTGGACCATGGCCATGTGCAGCCTGGAGATAAGCCGAGCATCGAAGTCTCCCCGAAAAAGGCCTTCGGATTGGCCCCGTTGGATGTTGCGGATCAGGTAGCCTTGCATGGCCTCCATCTTGTGTTGGTGCAGGCGTTGCATGGCTTCCGGGTAATACTTCTGCAGGTCGAACAACATGCTGGGGTGCATTTCTCTCAGTTCGGTTTGGAAATACTCCATGACTTCGATGACTGCATCGATGGCATTGTTGCCTCCTTCGGACAGGGCTTGCGTGCGCGTGGTTTGCCGGTTGCAGGCCTGGTCAAAAACTTGGAGTACGAGGTCTGCTTTGTCCTTGAAATAGCGATAGAGGGTCTTTTTGGAGACCCCCAGTTGTGTTGCCAAATCGTCCATGCTCACGGCACGTACGCCAAATCTGCGAAAAGCCTGTTCGCACCCTTTGAGCAGGTCGACCAGGCGGGTGTCTTTCGTAGATCCTTGTGAGGCGGGGGACATTTTACGGCGTTTTGGGAGGCAAAAATAGCCCCTGAAGCCACCGGCGGAAACGAAACGCTTGTTAAAACGTTTCCAGCGTTCCTTGTTGAAGCTGTCGCATCAATCCAGACGGATGCCCAGTCCTTTGACCAACCCACTCAAGTCGGTGGCGTCAAACCGCGCTCCACGGAGGCGGTTATCGGAAGGGTCGATGCTCCATTCAGTGGCACCACGGAAGTCGGCTTCGCGCAGATCGGTTCTTTGGAAAATGGCATCGCGCAGGCGGCTCTGAGACCAGAGCGTCTCACGGGCATCAGCCCCAGAGAAGTTGTTGCCACTAAGGTCTGAATGTTCGAGGCTCATGCCTTTCAGGTCCATGTCTTCCCAATCGCACAAAGGGGCCTTGCAACGGTCTATTTTGAAGGACAGGAAAGAGGACTGAAGGGTGGTCCAACGGACTTTGTTGAGGTTACAGTCGGTGAAGGTGACACCGTGGAACCGCACGTTCGTGAGCCGGATTTCTGACAGTTGACAGGATTGAAAGGTGCAGCGCTCGAAGCGGGCGTCGCGCCAATCTGAGTGGTTCAAATCGAGGCCTTCAAAATGACACTCTTCGAAGTGATGTCCCCCCCAAGGAAAGGGAGGAAGGGGCGCTGTAGACTGGGTATCAGCGGTCCAGCGGGATTGGTAGTGCTCCATTAGGAAAGGGCGCGGCGAATGAGGTCGGCGTCGGCGTTTTGTGCCAAGGTGACTTTCAATTTGGGTTCGGCTTCCATGGCACGTCGAATGGCAAACTGAGCCTGGCTGCTGCGGGCCCAGCTTCTGCGGGCGATGCCGTTGTTGACATCCCAGTGGAGCATGGAGGTGAGTTTGGCTTCGGCTTCGGATGATCCGTCGAGGAGCATGCCAAATCCGCCATTGACCACTTCACCCCATCCCACTCCGCCTCCATTGTGGAGGGACACCCATGTGGCCCCCCTGAACGCATCACCCACAAAATTTTGGACGGCCATGTCCGCGGTGAATGCAGAGCCGTCATAAATGTTAGACGTCTCCCGGTAGGGGGAGTCGGTTCCGCTGACATCATGGTGGTCACGGCCCAGAATGACAGGGCCTGAGAGTGCGCCACTGGCGATGGCCTGGTTGAACGCCTTGGCGATGCGCATGCGGCCCTCTGCGTCGGCATAGAGAATGCGGGCCTGTGAACCGACCACAAGCTTGTTGGCCTTGGCTCCTCTAATCCACTGCACATTGTCGGCCATTTGCTGCCGGATTTCGGCCGGTGCCTCAGCCATCATGCCTTCGAGTACTTCGCATGCGATGGCATCTGTTTTGTCCAGATCGGCAGGGTCGCCTGAACCGCATACCCAACGGAACGGTCCAAAACCGTAATCAAAGCACATGGGGCCCATGATGTCTTGCACATAACTGGGGTACCGAAAGGCTTCGCCGTCTTCAGCCATGATGTCGGCACCAGCCCTTGAACTCTCCAGCAGGAAGGCGTTCCCGTAGTCAAAGAAATACGTTCCTTTTTCAGTGTGTCGGTTGACAGCAGCGGTATGCCGGCGCAGGCTTTGTTGGACACACTCCTTGAACCGTTCGGGGTCCTCGGCCATCATTTTTTGTGCCGACTCGAACGTAAGTCCAGCGGGGTAGTAGCCCCCTGCCCATGGGTTGTGTAAGGACGTTTGATCTGAACCCAGATGGATGTGGATGTCCGCATCGTAGAAGTGTTCCCAGAGGTCAACCACATTGCCCAGGTAGGCATAGCTCACGGCCTCTTTGCTGGCCATCGAGGCTTTCACGCGGCGAGCGAGTTCAGCAACATCTTCTATGACGTGGTCTACCCAGCCTTGTTCGTGGCGTTTCCAAGCCGCTGCACCGTCCACTTCAGCGGTGACTGAGACGACTCCAGCGATGTTGCCTGCTTTGGGTTGGGCACCGGACATTCCTCCAAGGCCAGCGGTCACAAAAAGTTTGCCTGCAAGCGTAGGGTTCTCGGGGTCCAAACGGCGACCTGCGTTGAGCACGGTGATGGTGGTCCCGTGCACGATGCCTTGGGGCCCTATGTACATGTAGGATCCCGCGGTCATTTGGCCATACTGGCTCACGCCCAAAGCATTCATGCGTTCGAGGTCATCGGCACCGCTGTAATTGGGGATGACCATGCCGTTGGTCACGACCACACGCGGTGCAGTGGCATGGGAGGGGAACAACCCTAGGGGGTGGCCGCTGTACATGACCAGCGTTTGTTCATTGGTCATTTCGCTCAAATAGCGCATGACCAAGCGGTATTGGGCCCAGTTCTGAAAGACCGCCCCGTTGCCTCCATACGTGATCAACTCTTCGGGGTGTTGTGCCACCGCGGGGTCCAGGTTGTTCTGGATCATCAGCATGATCGCCGCCGCCTGAGGTGTCTGGGCGGGGTATGCGTCAATGGGGCGCGCATGCACGGCGTACTTCGGCATGAACCGGTACATGTAGATGCGGCCGAAGTCGCGAAGTTCTGCGGCAAACTCTGGCGCGAGGACTTCGTGTTGTGCGACAGGAAAATACCGCAAGGCATTGGCCAGGGCCAGCTCTTTTTGTTTGGGGTTCAGGATGTCCTTGCGCACTGGGGCGTGTGAGACATCGGCTGAACGTTGCTGAGCTTCGGGCAGGGCGTCGGGGAGCCCGGCGGCTATTTCCTGACGAAACGCAGCAGTGGTTGGATCGGTGGCAATGGTGGTATTCATGGCGATCGGTTCAGAGGCCTTTGGGGTTGCGGATGCGACCTGTCCCCTTGTCGTAACCATAGGGACAGTGCTTGCAACCGCTGGTACAGCAATAGCCGCGTTTGCGGTGATATTGTTCAGTGAACACAAGGAATCCTTCTGGTGAAGGATAAGTGTCTCCTTCTTCGATGGGTATTTTCCTTGATCGGTCCACGGCCCGAAGTTACGATGGCACTTAGGTGCGCAGGTGCCTTCGCCTCACCCGCTGGGGAATGCGGCACAGTATTTCATAGGGAATGGTGCCGGTGGCGGAAGCCAGGTCTTCTAGGGAAGCTTGGTCACCAAATATTTCTACCGGGTCCCCCACCCTGACCGTCAAACCCGTGACATCGATCATGCAACCATCCATGCAAACAGGCCCAACCGTAGGGCACAACTGGCCTCCTGTGAAAAGGTACACGTTCCCCATTCCAGCAGAGCGCGGAAGGCCGTCTGCATAGCCCACAGGTAAGGTTGCGATTAGCCGGTCGTGGTCTGCTGAATCTTTTGCGCCATAACCAACAGGCGTTCCTGCAGGAACGGTGTGCAGGTGGCTGATTCGCGTGTGAAACCGGCCGATGGGCTGGAGGTTTTCCATGGTGCCAGAGGCATCCAGGCCATACAGACCCAGTCCAATGCGCACCATGTCGAAATGGGCTTCAGGGAACCGTGCCGCTCCCGAGGTATTGGCCAAGTGCCGGATGAATTGCGGCCCCTCTGACCCGCCTGTAGTGCTGGACCAACCTGACTGAACCGCCTGACAAGCAGCATTGTAGGCCTTGATTTGCTGGTGGGTATGGGCGTCTGCTTGGGCGTCATCGGCTGCAGACAAGTGGCTGTAGACACTGATGATGGGAATGCCGAGCGCGGCACATTTTGCCCCCGCTGCGTGTGCTTCTTCGGGCGCGAGCCCAAGCCGGTGCATTCCTGTTTCGACTTTGAGGTGCACGCCGTTGGTACGGGGATCAGATCCGGTGTGGTTTGCGCGGGCCCGGCCCCATTGGTCGAGGGTGTCCAACCGGTGTACTTCGGGTTCGAGGCGCCACTCCAACAGGTCTTGAAACCGCTGGGGGTCGGCATTTAAAACCATGATGGGGCATTGTACCCCAGCTTTTCGAAGGGCGGTGCCTTCTTCAGTGAAGGCCACGGCCAGGCGGGATATACCGAGGCGGTTTAACTCAACCGCAACGGCGTCGCCGGCCCCGTATGCGAAGGCTTTGACCATGCCCATGATGGGCAGTCCAAACTTCTCTCTGTGTTGCTCGAGGTTCTGGGCGAGCCTGCCTAAATCCAGGTCAAAAACGGTGGTGTGCGGGTTGGCTTCGAGCGCACGGGACACCCTTTCAAAGGCAAATGCCCGTCCTCCTTTGACGAGCACATTCCAGCCTTGCAAGCGGTCCAGTGCTGTGCTATTGAGAAGCGCCTCTGTCGTGTTGAAGCGCTCTGTTTTATCGTCAGGGACACCGGGAATTCCATTCGAAAGTTCAGACCCTACGGAAACCCAGTGGTCGATTTGATGCTGTCCCAAGGTGAGCTTGAGCCTTTTGAATTGGTCGGGATCGTGGCGGTCGTAGGGCACCAAATCAGACAGGATGACGGCTTTTTTATGGTTGCCAGCAAGGCGGTCCAACGCCTCTAATGCTGTAGACAGTCCATCGAGGTCGTGGTTCCACGTGTCATTGATGATGGTTCCTCCACCTGTTCCGGACAAGTGCTCCAAGCGCATTCCGAGGGGCTGGAGGAGGGGGAGCTTCTCTGTAACCGCATCAACGTTACCGGTTAACTCGAGCACAAGAAGCGCTGCCGTGAGGGCATTTGATAGGCTGGCATCGTCAGCGAAGGGGATCTTCCAGTTGAGGTGCTTTCCCCTCCATGTGCCTGACAGTACGGTGTGATGTTCTTCTTTTTCGAGGTGCCCGATGCGCAACGCGCACGTTCCTGGAAGGGTGTCCGGTTCAGCAGAACTCGGAACCGCCCAATGGATGCACCGTGTTGCCATGTTTTGGTCGCGTAATGCCTGGATCACGTCGGGGTCATGCGTGCCCAAAATCACATTGTCGCAGTCTTTAAACAAGCGGACTTTTTCCTGGGCTTTGGATGTTCGGTGAGAGAAGTGGCCACCATGGGCTTCTCCAAAGTGCACCATGACGCCAATGTGGGGTTGAATGATCGAGGCCAAGACTTCCATTTCGCCTGGCATCGAAATGCCTGCTTCTACGAGGTAAGTCTCGGCCTTGTCGTCCATTGCCCACAGGGAAAGCGGGACGCCAACTTGGCTGTTCCAGCTGCCTGGACTTCTAGATACGCGGTGTGTACCCGGCGTCAAAGCGTGTGCCCATTCTTTGACGGTAGTCTTGCCATTGGACCCTGTGATTCCCACAACTTTTCCTGTGCGAGCAAGCCGCGCAGCGCGGCCCAGAGCCTGCAGTGCAGCCAATGTGTCAGGCACGCGCAAGACATGGCCTTCGGGGTCTTCGCCTGACCAGTCTGAAGCGAGTATAAAGCCCTGAACACCGGCTGCAGCAGCTGCGGCCACGTGGGCGTGTCCGTCGTGACGGGGCCCGCGCAGCGCGATGAATACGGTATGAGACAGTATTTCCGCGGTACCGTGAAGTGTGCGGGTATCCGTGGACAGGTGCTCGAAATGGGGAGGTCCTTGATTTGCCGTCGCTGTTACCGCCCCGGAGAGGGAGGTTGCCAGGTGACTCCAAAGGTCCCCGCCGATGGTCATTCGGCGCTGGTGACGCGGTGGTGAGCGCGGACCACCACCTCATTGTAAGGTTCACGTGACAGCGCTTGATAAGACTCGGCGCCACCAATTTGAACGTCTTCGCTGCCGCCTTCCATCCTGTGAGAAAAGTGCGCAGGCCTGCCTGTGATGGAGCAAATGGCATGCAACTTGGTCACATACTCGGCATGTGCCAAGAGCAGAGGAATGCACCCAAATGGACGTCCGAGATAGTCGAGGTCCAAGCCCGCAGTGATGACCCTGATGCCCGAATCAGCCAATCTGTTGCAGACGTCTACAATTTTTTCTCCGAAGAACTGGACCTCGTCAATGCCGACCACGTCTGGCATCTTATCGTCGGCAATCAACTGCTCTACCATGGCTTCTAGGGCAGGAGCATCGGCCATAGCGTGGGCGGGTTGGCGGCGCGCATCATGGCTGACCACGTCGGTCGTGTCATGGCGGTTGTCGCGCTCAGGCTTAAACAAGGTCACGGCCTGTTTCGCCAAGCTGGCCCGGCGCAAGCGGCGCAGCAGCTCTTCTGTTTTTCCGGAAAACATCGGGCCGGCAATGACCTCGATGGTGCCACCGACTGGATGGGGCGGATGTCTTTCGTATGCCGTCATGAATCCTCAATTTTACGATGGAGTTCGGGCAAGTGGTGCGGTATCTTTTCCAAGCACTGTGCACGGACGTTTTTGGCAGGTGTTTGGTCATCCACTTTGGTCCGTGGGAAACACTCTTGCTCAGGGGTTTGTACCCCATCGGAATTGCCACTATATTCGCACCCCGAATTTTCCGGGGTTTATCAACTACGAAGCGCAGTGGATACGTTGAGCTACAAAACCGTCTCCGTCAACAAGGAGAACGCCGACAAGAAATGGTTGCTGGTCGATGCCGAGGGGCAGCGACTGGGCCGTCTTTGTTCTGAAATCGCCCGCCTCCTTAGAGGAAAGCACAAGGTGAATTTCACCCCGCACGCAGATTGTGGTGACTACGTCATTGTAATCAATGCTGAGAAGGTGGAGTTGACTGGAAACAAGTGGGAGGACAAAGAGTACATCCGTTACTCAGGTTACCCAGGTGGTCAATACCGCCGTACCGCCAAGGAAGTGCTTGAGCGCACTCCAGAGCGTTTGGTAGAAAATGCTGTTCGCGGCATGCTTCCTAAGAACCGCCTTGGCCGCGCCATTTACAAGAACCTTCACGTTATCGTTGGTGCTGAGCACAGCCATGAGGCACAGCAGCCCACCGCTCACGCCATTCCCTCCTGATTCGCATGCAGACGATCAATACCTCAGGACGCCGTAAGAATGCCATCGCCCGCGTTTACATGACGCAAGGCACTGGCAAGGTGACCATCAATAAGCGGGACATTACGGAGTACTTCCCGCTCCCTACCCTTCAATACAAGGTCAAGCAGCCCTTTATGCTGACTGAGACCCTCGACCAGTTCGACATCAAGGCGAACCTCGATGGCGGTGGCATTACTGGACAAGCGGAGGCCCTGCGCCTGGCGATCTCCAAGGCGCTAATCGAATTGAACGAAGAGCTCAAGCCCACTTTGAAAGCCGAAGGCCTCACCACCCGTGATCCACGTATGGTTGAGCGTAAGAAGTTCGGTCAGAAGAAGGCTCGGAAGAAGTTCCAGTTCTCTAAGCGCTGATCTACAGCAACTCTTTTCTTTTTTATATACAGCTAGCATCCAAACAGAGGGGACCTTCACCAGAAGCTACCTCTCTGTTGCTTAACCCCAGGAACGTAGCATTATGGCACGCACCAACTTCGACCAACTGCTTCAAGCAGGATCCCACTTCGGCCACCTCAAGCGCAAGTGGAACCCCCATATGGCCCCTTACATCTTCACGGAGAAGAAGGGCATCCACATCATTGACCTTCACAAGACTGTTGTACTTGTGGACGATGCCGCAGCGGCTGCCAAGCAGATGGCCAAGAGTGGAAAGCGCATCTTGTTTGTCGCGACCAAAAAGCAAGCAAAGGATATCGTAACGGAAGCGGCTGAGTCCGTGAACATGCCGTACGTGACCGAGCGTTGGTCAGGAGGTATGTTGACCAACTTCGCGACCATCCGCAAGGCGATCCGCAAAATGACGCAGATCGACAAAATGGAGGCCGACGGTACGTTGAACACCATGTCCAAGCGAGAGCGCCTTCAAGTGAGCCGTCAGCGCGCCAAGCTGGAAAAGAACCTCGGTTCGATCTCCGACATGAATCGGATCCCTGCTGCCGTGTTTATTGTAGACGTCATGAAAGAGCACATCGCCTTGGCAGAAGCCAAGAAGTTGGGCATTCCTGTCATTGCTATGGTGGACACCAACAGTGACCCCCGTCCTGTAGACTTTCCCATTCCTGCAAACGACGATGCGAGCAAGTCCATCAAGGCTGTTGTAGACGCTATCGTTGAGGGCATCAAAGAGGGACTGGCGGACCGTGGGTCCGATAAGGAGGCTGCCGCTAAGGCCGCTCCTGCTGCTGAGGCTGCTCCTGCCGCTGAGGCTGCTCCTGCCGCTGAGGCTGCTCCTGCTGCTGAGGCTGCTCCTGCCGCTGAGGCTGCTCCTGCCGCTGAGGCTGCTCCTGCCGCTGAGGCTGCTCCTGCAGAGGAAGCTGCTCCTGCCGCTGAGGCTGCTCCTGCAGAGGAAGCTGCTCCTGCCGCTGAGGCTGCTCCTGCAGAGGAAGCTGCTCCTGCCGCTGATGCACCTGAAGGTGAAGGCGAGAAAGAGGCCTGAACCCATTTCGATTTCTGAATAAACCGAATTCACCCCGCGTGTTGTGATTGGATTCACCACGCAAAACCACCACGACCATGAGCATTACTGCAGCCGAAGTCAACAAGCTCCGCAAGCAAACTGGAGCAGGCATGATGGATTGCAAGAAGGCCCTGACCGAAGCCGAAGGCGACTTCGACAAGGCCATCGAAATCCTTCGTAAGAAGGGTCAGAAAATTGCCGCCAAGCGCGGTGACAACGAAATTGGAGAAGGCGCTGTCCTCGCTTCAACCAATGAGAACGCAACCCGCGGTTGCATCATCTCATTGAACTGTGAGACAGACTTTGTTGCCAAGAATTCGGACTACGTATCCTTTACCCAAAGCATCCTCGACATCGCGGTGTCTTCGAACGCTGCAGACAAGGATGCACTGCTCGCCCAACCTTACCCCACTGGTGTGACGGTCGGTGAGGAAATCACCAATCAGATGGGACGCCTCGGCGAGCGCATCGAGATCAGCCGTTATGAGCAGGTCACTGGCGAAGCTGTGGTGGCTTACATCCACCCAGGCAACCGTTTGTCTACCCTCGTTGCTTTTAACGGAGCAGTAGACGCACAGACCGGAAAAGATGTTGCCATGCAGGCAGCGGCCATGTCGCCGATCGCGTTGGACGAGTCCAGCATTGACCAGGCGACCATCGACAAGGAGCTTGAGATTGGAAAGGAACTGGCCATCAAGGAGGGCAAGCCCGCCGAAATGGCAGAAAACATTGCCAAGGGCCGCTTGAAGAAGTGGTTCAGGGAGGTGACCCTGGTGCACCAGGCGTTCATCAAAAACAACAAGCAAAGTGTAGCCGACTATGTGAAGGAGGCTGGCGGGGGTGACCGCGCCATTACCGGTTTTAGTCGGGTAAGCCTCGACTAAAGGCCAGACAAATCAAACGTTGGAACGGGCTGCTCGAAAGGGTGGCCCGTTTTCTTTTGGGGTGTGCCGTGGAATCGTCGGATATTGACCCTCGATGAAATACCGTCGCGTCCTCCTGAAGCTGAGTGGTGAAGCCCTGATGGGTGAGAAGCAATTTGGCATTGACAACCAGCAACTTGCGTTGTATGCACGTGAAGTTGAGGCCCTTGTAAAGCAGGGGATAGAGTGTGCGATTGTCATTGGAGGTGGCAACATTTTTAGGGGCGTTCAGGCTGCCGAGGGTGGAATGGAGCGCACACAAGGGGATTACATGGGCATGTTGGCGACGATGATCAATGCCATGGCCTTGCAAAGTGCCCTGGAGTTTATCGGTGTGGACACCCGTTTGCAAAGTGCCATTGAGATGAAGGCGATTGCTGAGCCGGTCATCCGAAGAAGGGCCATGCGGCACCTGGAAAAGGGCCGGGTCGTCATTTTTGGCGCGGGTACTGGCAATCCTTTTTTCACCACGGACAGTGCCGCATCATTGCGGGCCATTGAAATTGAAGCCGACGTGATTTTGAAGGGAACGCGGGTAGATGGCATTTACACGGCGGACCCAGAGAAGGACCCAGAGGCGGAGCGTTTCAGTTCACTGACCTTTGATGAGGTGTTTAAGCGTGGATTGAAGGTGATGGACATGACGGCGTTCACGTTGTGTAATGAGAACAAGCTTCCCATCATCGTATTTGACATCAATCAGGCCGGGAACCTTTCGCGCATCGTGCAAGGAGAGGAGGTCGGTACCATTGTAACTGTCTGAAAGAATTCTCATGAGTGAAATGATTGACCTCGCCTTTGATTCGGCGAAAGAAGACATGCAAAAGGCCATGGACCGCTTGGACGTGGAACTGCGCAAGATCCGCGCGGGAAAGGCACATCCCAGTATGTTGGAAAGTGTGAAGGTGGACTACTACGGTTCGCTGACACCACTGAACCAAGTGGGCAATGTATCGACCACAGACCCTCGGACTTTGACGGTACAGGCCTATGAAAAGGCGATGTTGGACCCCATTGCTTCAGCCATTACCAATGCAAACCTGGGGCTGAACCCCATGAACAATGGCGAGGTGCTGATCATTTCGGTGCCCATGTTGACAGAGGAGCGCCGAAGGGAATTGGCCAAGCAGGCCAAAAGCGTTGGAGAGAATGCGAAGGTGTCGATTCGCAACGCCCGTAAGGACGCCAACGATGCCATTAAGGCCACCAAGGACGATGGAGCGAGTGAAGATGCCATCAAAGCTGGAGAGTCCAACGTTCAGGCCCTGACGGACGACTACGTGAAACAGGTGGATACCCGCATCTCTTCGAAGGAAGCAGACATTATGACGGTCTGACCCGGCTGCGCGCGGCCTCCCTTGCCAATGTGTCGAGGCCAAAGAGTGCTTCGAGGTCCGGTTGTGCGACATGCTCTACCGAGCTCAGGGCGTGTTCGACTACATCGCTCATTTCTAGAAAGCCAACCTCGCCTTGCAAGAAGGCTGCTACTGCAATTTCGTTGGCGGCGTTGAGCACGCATGGTGCGCTGCCACCTGCTGCGAGCGCATCATAGGCCAGCTGGAGGTTTCTAAACGTTGTGAGGTCCGGCTGCTCGAACGAAAGGCTGGGGTAATCCGTAAAACTGAAACGCGGAAAGGAATTGGCCAGACGTTGTGGATAGCCCAGTGCGTATTGAATGGGCAGTTTCATGTCGGGCAATCCCATTTGAACCTTGATGCTGCCGTCTTCGAATTGCACACCACTGTGCACGATGCTTTGGGGGTGAACGACAACTTCAATGCGTTCTGCGGGAATGTCGAACAGCCAGCGTGCCTCGATCACTTCTAACCCCTTGTTCATGAGCGAAGCGGAGTCGATGGTGATTTTGGCACCCATGTCCCAATTGGGATGTTTCAAGGCTTGTTCCCTGGTCACCGTGGCGAGCTCATCCCTGTTGCGGCCCCGAAAAGGACCGCCTGATGCCGTAAGAATGAGCTTCTCGATGGGGTTGTGAAACTCACCCGCCAGACACTGAAAAATGGCGCTGTGTTCGCTGTCAACGGGCAGGATGTCCACCCCTTTTTGGCGGGCGGCTTCCATGACGGGCCCTCCTGCAACCACCAGGGTTTCTTTGTTGGCGAGTGCAATGTGTTTGCCTGCTGCGATGGCATTCATCGTAGGTCTGAGCCCGGCAAAACCGACCAGCGCTGTGAGCACGATGTCAATGCCATCCATCTCGACAAGTTGTGCGATGGCGTCTTGGCCGGAGTAGGCCTTGATGTCATGCTCCCACAGGGCGTCGCGCACTTTTTGGCCTTGCGACGCGTCAGCGATGGCCACGGCATTGGGCTTAAACTCGAGGGCTTGGGCGATGAGCAGATCGGCGTTTCGACCCGCGGTCAACACTTCGACACGGAACCGGCCCGGCTGGGCGCGAACGACATCGAGCGCTTGTGTGCCAATGGAGCCCGTGGACCCCAAAATGGCGATTCCACGGCCTTCACCGGGATCGAACGTGTCGCTGTGGGGTACCGATTCCATTACAAAAACCCAAGTTCGAGTTTGGCTTCTTCGCTCATCATGTCTTGCGTCCATGCGGGCTCAAAGACGATCTCGACATCGGCGTCAGCTACGCCGTCCATGGAGGCCACTTTTTCTTTGACATCGGCCGGAAGTGACTCTGCTACTGGACAATTCGGCGACGTTAAGGTCATTTGGATGTCCACCTTTTGACCTCCCTCTGCATCTGAAAACTTGACTTCATAGATCAAGCCAAGCTCGTAGATGTCTACAGGAATTTCGGGGTCGAAAATGGTCTTGAGGACCGTGATGACGTCTTGCTGGGTGGGCATGGTGTGAAGTTAAGATTGTCGGGCGGCAAGGGCGGCAGCATAAAGCCGCATTTGCTGGACCATGCTGGCCAGTCCATTGGACCGTGTTGGGGAGAGGTGTTGGTGCAAGCCAATGGCGTCGAGGAAGTGCAGGTTGGCCTCGGCAATGGCCTGCGCAGGTGCATCGGACAAGACGCGAACCATCAGGCCGACGAGGCCTTTGGTGATGATGGCGTCGCTATCGGCCGTAAAAATCACACCTCCATCATCGGCCACGTCTGCAGCCAACCATACCCGGGACTGGCAACCCTTGATCAGGTGCTCCTCTGTTTTGCGGGCATCGTCGATGACGGGCACGTCCTTTCCCAAATCGATGAGGTGTTCGTATTTGTCCATCCAATCGTCAAAGACAGAAAAGTCTTCAATGACTTCTTGCTGGCGCGATTCGATGAGGGGATGGTTGGAAGCCATAGGGTAGCGGTTGGGGTTCAACGGAGCATGGCCAAGGCCCTTTCAAGGCCGGCCACAGCCACGTCGATTTCGCGGGTGGTGGTGTATGCCGCAAAGGACATGCGCAGGGTGCCAGACTCGAGTCCCAAATGGTCCATCAACGGCTCTGTGCAGTGGTGTCCGGTGCGGACAGCGATGCCTTGCCCATCGAGCAAGGTGCCCATGTCATAGGGGTGAATGCCCTTTGCGACCAGCGAAACGACCCCAACCTTGTGGGGCGCTGTACCGATGATGCGCACGCCTTTGACGGTGCCTAGGGCACTGTGGGCATGGGCTACAAGATCAGCTTCGTGAGCCGCGATCTCGTCCATTCCGATGCCCTTCATCCAATCCAGGGCTATGCCAAATGCAATGCCTCCAGAAATGTGGGGTGTTCCAGCTTCAAACTTGTGCGGCAGGCTGTTGTAGGTGGTCCCGGCAAAAGACACCCGTTGGATCATTTCTCCTCCTCCACGCCAGGGCGGCATGGCTTCTAGGTGTTCTTTTTTGCCCCAGAGGAACCCGATCCCTGTGGGACCATATGCCTTGTGCGCAGTGGCCACATAAAAATCGCAGCCGAGGTGCGCGACGTCAATGGACATATGGGGCAAAGCTTGGGAGCCGTCTACCAATGTCAGTGCACCTGCATCCGCAGCAGCACGGCACAGGTCGGAGATGGGGTTGATGGTCCCCAATGTGTTCGATGCGTGCACCATGGCCACCAGTTTGGGCTGGTGCGTTTCGAGACAGGCATGGAAGTCCTCGAGGTCGAGGGTGCCGTCTGCGTGAACGTTGACGGGTTCTACGCGTGCCCCATGGGCTTCACAAGCCATTTGCCAAGGGACGATGTTGGCGTGGTGTTCCATCTGGGTCACCAGGACTACGTCGCCTTTCGAAAGGTTGTGGCGTCCCCAGGATTGTGCGACGAGGTTGATGGCGTCAGTAGATCCGGAAGTGAAAATGATTTCTTCCGTGCCTGAGGCGCCAATGTGGTTGGCAAGGTTGGTGCGCGCGCCTTCATAGGCTTCGGTGGCCAGTTGTGCCAAATGGTGGGCGCCGCGGTGGATGTTGGCGTGGTAGTTTGACAGGTATTCACGTTGCCCTTCTATGACAGCCAACGGTTTTTGGGCGCTTGCTGCGCTGTCTAAATAGACCAGGGGCTTTCCGTGCACCTCACGTTGGAGCACAGGGAAATCACGTCGAATGCGTTCGGGCAGAGAAGTCGTGGCCATCATTTGGGGAACCGCTGTACGAAGTAAAGGTTCAGCCGGCCTGTCCCCACGAGAAGTGCAACAGGAATTCACGATTGCCGCTGGCGCCTTCTATGGGAGAATCAATGGGCGCTGTGCATGTGAACCCTTCGGCCTCGGCCTCGGCAATGCAGCGTAGAAGTGCTTTGTTCCGGATTTTGTCGTCGCGAACGATGCCGTTGCGCCCAAGGTGTTTTTGACCGACCTCGAATTGGGGCTTGACCAATGCGACCCCCCAACCTTGAGGACTGACCCACTGTGTGAGACGCGGCCAGACATGGGACAGGGAAATGAACGACAGGTCAATGACGACGGTGTTGGGTGTCGGGTCGAGGTGTTCACGCCTCAAGTCTTTGAGGTTCAATTGTTCTAGATTCTTGACACGCGGGTCTGACTTAAGGTTGTTTGAGAGCTGCCCACTGCCCACATCGACCGCGTGAACATGCGCTGCATTCCGGTGCAGACACACCTCGGTAAAACCGCCGGTAGACGCCCCTAAATCGAGGATGTTGCGGCCGCTGGGATCCAGGTCAAATTGATCGAGTGCAGCAATGAGGTTGGGGGCTCCTCTAGACACCCAGGGGAGCTCTTCTCCCAAAGGCTCGAGGACCGCGTCGGCAGGGACCTTCTTCCCCGGTTTGTGGACAATGGTTCCGTTGACTTTGACACCGTGTTCTGCGATCAACCACTCCGCGCGGGGCCGGCTGGCCGCGAGGCCACGCTCAACAAGCAGACGGTCCAAACGCAGGGGTTCCATCAGATCCAGCCGAGACGCCGCGCAAAAACGGAGTGCACGTGGTCTCGGATTTCGGGACGAAATCCGTCGAGGACTTCCGCCAGGAAGGCCTGCACCAGAAGGTTGTTTGCCGCAGTTTCTGTCATGCCCCGTGACCTTAAATAAAACAAGGCTTCCTTGTCAAACTGACCAGTGGTACACCCGTGGCTGCAACGCACATCATCGGCATAAATTTCCAACTCAGGCTTGGCGTACATCGCCGCTTGTTCGCCCAAAAGGAGGTTGCGGTTGCTCTGGTAGGCCTCGATGCGCTGTGCATCCTTGTGGACCATGATTTTACCGTTGAATACAGCTGTGGACTTGTCAGCCGCCAACCCTTTGTAGAGCTCGTTGGACTGTCCGTCGGGGTGGGCGTGGTCGATCCGCGTATGGTGGTCTACGAATTGATCACCATTGGGCAGGTAACACCCGTGAAATGTGCTGTCGGCATGTGTGCCGTCTTGCAAGATGTGCAGGTCGTTGCGCAACCAATGGGCACAAGCTGTAGCCGTGCGCACCGTGAGGTTGCTGTTTGATCCTTGCGTGAAGTGGTGGTGGCCCATGTGGTGGACCGTGCCCGGTTCGTCTTGGATGATTTCCAATGAAAGGGAGGCGCCATTCCCCACTGAAGCGGTGATGGCGGCGTTCATCATACCCTCTGCATGGGAGGTGTTGTCTGACCAAAGGACAGCTTCGGCAGAGGCATGGTCACCAATGTGCACAAGGTGCCGGGGCTGGGCAACGTGCGCCCCATCGGGCATGTGGTGGTGGGCCAAAACAGGACGTTGCAACTTGTGGCCAGCGGGCACCAAAATGCACACGCCGTCTTGGGGTGCCGAAGCTTGCAAGGCTGCAAACCACTCCTGGGTTGCAAATGCAGAGTTGCTCCATGCTTTCAGCCGCTCTGGGTAGCGCTCTAAAGCCACGGAGACGGGGCCTACAAAGCAGCCTTCTGCGCCTTCGTCGAGGGTCTCTCCACTGATGTGTTGGCCTGCCACAAAGGTGAAGCGCAAAGCATCGAGGCTTTCGACGACCACGGGAGGAGCCTGAAGAGGTGCGGACGCCGTAGGGGTGACTTTGAGTAGTCTGGCTGCGCGGGTGTACTTCCACCGCTCCTGTCGCGTAGTGGGGTAATCGAGGGCTTCAAGAGCCTCCAAAGCTTCTGCCTGGGGCTCACCGACCAAGCCCGCCGCTGCGCAGGCTTCGGAAACACGTGCTGCGAGGGCGGCGTGTTGTGTGGGGGTGGCCACTTCGTTCATGCCTGTTCTGCGGCTTCGGCGTCTACAATCCAGTCGTACCCTTTTTCTTCGAGTTCGAGTGCGAGCTCTTTGCCGCCACTGTGCACAATGCGTCCACCGGCCAGGACGTGCACGAAATCGGGAACGATGTGGTCCAAAAGCCGCTGGTAGTGGGTGATCACCAAAAAGCTGCGGTCAGCGCCGCGCATGCTGTTCACACCGTGAGCGACAATGCGCAGGGCATCGATGTCCAGGCCGCTGTCGGTTTCGTCGAGCACGGCGAGCTTGGGCTCGAGCATGGCCATTTGAAACACTTCATTGCGCTTCTTTTCGCCACCACTAAAGCCTTCATTCACTGAGCGGTCGCGCAGCTTGCCGTCCAATTCTACGAGTTGAGCACATGCTTTGACTTTGGCGAGAAAGTCCTTTCCCGATAGGGGCTCCTCTTCGCGTTGCTCACGGATGCTATTCAAAGCGGTCCTCAAGAAGTTGATGTTGGAGACCCCGGGAATTTCAACCGGGTATTGAAAGGCCAAGAAAATGCCTGCAACGGCGCGTTCAGTAGCGTCAAGTTCGAGGAGGTCGACCCCGTCAAACGAGATGCTGCCCTGCGTAACCTCATAGTCTTCCCGGCCTGCGAGAATGCTAGCAAGGGTGCTTTTTCCTGAGCCGTTGGGGCCCATGATGGCGTGCACTTCTCCGGCGCCCAGTTCAAGGCTGAGCCCTTTGAGGATTTCCGTATCGCCGATGCGGGCGTGGAGGTTGTCGATCTTGAGCATATTGGATCGGAATGTGAGATCAGCCAACGCTGCCCTCGAGGGAGATGGTGAGCAATTTGCGCGCCTCCACAGCGAATTCCATGGGGAGCTTGTTGAGGACCTCTTTGGCGTAACCGTTGACGATCAGGCCTATGGCTTGTTCTTCGGTGAGGCCGCGTTGGAGGCAGTAGAAAATTTGGTCTTCTCCGATGCGGGACGTTGTGGCCTCGTGTTCTACGTGGGCCGTAGGGTTTTTCGTCTCGATGTACGGAAAGGTGTGCGCTCCGCTGGTATCCGTCATCAGCAGAGAGTCGCACTGCGAGAAGTTCCGGGCATGGCGCGCACGGGGTCCGATCTGGACCAGACCACGGTAGCTGTTTTGGCTGTTTCCAGCGGAAATGCCTTTGGAAATGATGGTCGAATGGGTGTTGGCACCCAAGTGGATCATTTTGGTGCCGGTGTCCGCTTGTTGGGCGTTGTTGGTGACGGCGACGGAGTAGAACTCTCCGATGCTGCCATCTCCTTTGAGGATGCAACTTGGATATTTCCAGGTCACTGCAGAACCAGTTTCTACTTGGGTCCAGCTGATTTTTGCCCGCGCTTCACAGATGCCGCGTTTGGTGACAAAATTGAACACGCCTCCCTTGCCCTCTGCGTCGCCGGGGTACCAATTCTGGACGGTGCTGTACTTGATTTCAGCATCGTCTTTAGCGATGAGCTCAACGACAGCAGCGTGCAATTGGTTTTCGTCGCGCTGCGGTGCGGTGCACCCTTCGAGGTAGCTGACGTAGCTGCCTTCTTCTGCGATCAGTAAGGTCCGCTCAAACTGTCCTGTACCCGCTTCGTTGATGCGGAAGTAGGTGGACAATTCCATGGGGCACTTGGACCCTTTGGGGATGTAGCAGAATGAACCATCGGTAAAGACCGCAGAGTTCAATGCAGAAAAGAAGTTGTCTTTGACAGGGACGACGGAGCCGATGTGCTTTCGGACAAGTTCTGGATGTTCCTGAATGGCTTCGCTCATAGAGCAGAAAATGATGCCTAAATCAGCCAGCTTGTCTTTGAAAGAGGTGGCCACGGATACGCTGTCCATTACAAAGTCAACAGCCACTCCTGACAAGCGCTTTTGTTCTTCCATGGAGATTCCCAGCTTGTCCATGGTGGCCCTCATTTCAGGGTCGACCTCATCGAGAGAACCCAAGGGGACCTTGGACTTCGGCGCGCTGTAGTAGCTGATGGCCTGGTAGTCCGGCTTCTCGTAGTTCACGTGCGCCCAATCGGGCTCCTCCATCGTTTGCCAAATGCGAAAGGCTTCGAGCCTCCATTGGAGCATCCATTCCGGCTCGTTCTTCTTGGAGCTGATCAATCGGATGACGCCTTCATTCAAGCCGGGTTCCAACTTGTCGGCGGCTATATCCGTGGTGAATCCGAATTCGTATTCCTTGCGGGTGAATTCGTCCAGTAGCGGGTTTTCCTCTGAGGCGCTCATTGGTTGTGGTCTTGCCTTAAATAGAGAAACTCTCTCCGCACCCACAGGTTCTGTTGGCGTTCGGATTATGGAACACAAACCCTTTGCCATTTAAACCGCCAGAATATTGCAGTTCTGTTCCGACGAGGTACAAGAAACTTTTGCGGTCTACGACGACCTTGACTCCATTGTCTTCGAAGGTCTGATCGCCTTCTTTCATCTCGTGATCGAAGGTCAATTCGTACATGAGTCCACTGCAGCCTCCTCCTTTGACACCAACGCGAACGAAGCTGTTTTCGGGGCTGCCTGCCTCAGTCATGAGGCGGCGAACTTGGTCTCGGGCATTTTCGTGAACGGTGATCATGCGATCCTTGGCTAAAAAATCCCCCTTTCAGGGTATGGTGCACAAAGGTAGTGACCCTATTTGGACGCAGTCCAGATAACGAACGCCAAAGTTCGCGAATGCAAGCAAAGGGGGTTAATGTTCTTCATTGAACCCATCCCAGCCTTGGGCTTTGAGCTCGGTTTCCATGCCGTTGCGCGTAATGAGCGTTCGTTCGTTCGGGTCTTCGGTTAAATACCCGACGATGGAGAACATGGGGTGGTTTTTGAAGTGCTCGAAATGGTCTTGCGGCACGGTGAAGAGCAGCTCGTAGTCCTCGCCACCGCTGAGCGTGCAGAGGGTGGGGTCCAAATTGAATGCCCGGGCCGTTTCGTACATTTTTTCGCCCATCGGAATTTTGTCTTCGTGAAGGCGCACGCCACATCCCGATGCCGATGCAATGTGCAGTGCTTCGGAAGCGAGACCGTCTGAAATGTCAATCATGGACGTTGGAACGACTTCAAGCTTGGACAGCTCTTCGACGACATCTACGCGTGCTTCGGGTTTGAGCTGTCGCTCGAGTAACCCGTCAAAACCCGTTAAATCGGGCTGTGCCCCTGGCGCCTCTTGAAACACATGCTTTTCGCGTTCCAGCACTTGAAGGCCCATGAAAGCGCCCCCGAGTTCTCCGCTTACCAAGACCAGGTCTCCTGCCTTTGCGCCATTCCGGAGGGTTGCTTTGTCGCTGTCGACCTCTCCAAAAGCGGTCACAGAAATCATCAGACCAGACTTTGAGCTGGTGGTGTCTCCGCCGATCAAATCCACCTTGTAGCGTTCACAGGCGAGCTTCATGCCCGCGTACAACTCTTTGGCGGCTTCAACGCTAAACCGGTTGGAGAGGGCCAGGCCGACCACCACATGGGTGGGCAGGGCGTTCATGGCACATAAGTCACTCAGGTTGACCACAATGGCCTTGTATCCCAAGTGTTTCAGTGGGGCATACATCAGGTCGAAATGAATGCCTTCGCACAGCAAATCGGTGCTGACCACGGTCTGCTTTCCTGCAGGAGGTGGGGCCACGATAGCGGCATCATCCCCCACACCGAGTACCGTGCGCGGGTTTTGAAGTTTGATGTCCTTGGTGAGTTCGGCAATGAGGCCAAATTCGCCGATGGTGCCTATTTCTGTGCGTTCCGCGTCCATGGGCACAAAGCTATACGCGGGAATTTTCGTAACTTTAATAAGGACCTATTAATTCCTTCTGGCATGCGGGCTGTACTTGTTTTCTTTTTCGTCGCCATTGCCGGTTTTGTTCAGGCACAAACGCCTGTCGAATTGCGCATTGATCACAAAGCCGGGCAGTTGGATTTCAATGCGGAATCAGAAGTGGTCACTGTTTTGGGTGAAGCGGTTGAGATCGATCGTTTAGAGTACTACCTCAGCATGTTCACCCTCGTCCACGACGGAGGAATGGAGACGCCCATCGATGGGGCCTACGTGTTGGCCGATGCCTTCGAGGATGTGGCCCATGTTTTGGGTGAGGTTGAAGGGGTGTCCAATGTGGAATCCTTGAAGTTTAATGTGGGCATTGACCCCGACAACAACCACGCAGATCCTGTTGCGTGGCCATCGGGCCACCCGTTGGCGCCTCAGGTGCCAAGCATGCATTGGGGCTGGTCCGCGGGCTATCGCTTTGTTGCATTGGAAGGCGGAGCAGGCATCAATGGCATCATCACCCACGAAATCCATGCATTGGGCGACAACAACCATTTCCCAGGTGAGATGGAGGTCTTGGCCAGCATGGAGAATGGAACTTTGGTTTTAGACGTTGAGGCCGATGTGCTGGGTTTCTACCAAGACCTTTCTGTGTCAGGAGGCCTGATCAACCACGGTGAAAGCGGGGAGGCGGTTTTGGTCTGTAACAACACTGTGGACCATGTATTTCGCTTGCCTATGGCGAGCAATGTTGAGGCTGCCATGTCCCTGGACTTTGGGTTCAATTTGATGCCTTTGGACGGCGGGGCGCGCATTCAATTTGACGCACCTCTTGGTTCGGTGGTCCAAGTTGAGCTTTTGGATTTGTTGGGCCGCTCTCTGGCGCAAACCAACATTCCCTCTGGAACGCGGACCTATGATTTAAAAGACGTTCCCGCGGGGGCATTCCTGATCACAGTTGCAGGCCTAGGTGGACGTGTTACCCGGCGCTGGGTACAGGGATGACACGCAGAAGTTTCTTCTGTTTTTCGGCCTGTGTAGGGTTGTGGATGGGGTGCAACCCTGACCCTGTGGTAGACACCATTGACCCTGTGGTCTTGGACCCAACACCATTCAATCTGGACATTCGGCATTTTCCGGAACCACAATGGCCCGAGGACAACCCGCTCACAGAAGCCGGGGTGCAATTGGGCAGGATGTTGTTTCACGAGAAGCGGATGTCGGGTGACAACACCCAAGCCTGTGCAGACTGCCACGCGCAGCAGCGCAACTTCTCGGACGTGGCCGTTTTCAGTGCAGGCATACAGGGCATTGAGGGCCCCCGACACAGCATGGTCCTTTCGAATTTGGCCTGGCACGTTCACCACGATGGAAACCACGGCCATGGATTTTTCTGGGATGGCCGTGCAGCAACCCTGAGAGAACAGGTGCTTGACCCCATTGAGGACGGCTTGGAAATGGACGAAGACCTGGAGAGCTTGACCGTCGAGTTGAGTGCCTTTGAGCAGTATCGCCATGCCTTTACCCGGGCTTTTGGGACCGACGAAATCAATGCTGAGAGGATGGCCAAAGCCTTGGAGCAATTCTTGCTGACCATGGTGTCCAACAACAGCAAGTACGACCAATGGCTGCTGGGGGAGACGTCATTGACAGAGAGCGAGGAGCGTGGGAGGCAGTTGTTCTTCGATGAATTCGACCCATTCAACCCTGAGGTTAGTGGTGCTGACTGCGCCCATTGCCACAGTGGTCTGGACTTTGCCAGTCACCAGTTTGGCAACAACGGGCTGGATGCCGACGAGGACATGGAGGACATCGGTTATATGGCCGTGACAGGAGAAGATGCAGACCGTGGCAAATTCAAAACCCCCTCATTGCGCAATGTCATGGTATCGGCCCCTTACATGCACGACGGCCGCTTTGCGAACATCGATGAGGTGATTGACCATTATGATCACGGGGCAGTGTCCAGCACCTCCATGGACCCGATGATGCAATACAACGTGGACTACGGGTTGGGCTTGGACAGCCAAGACCGCTCTGACCTCATCGCGTTTTTGCACACCCTGACAGACTCCGATTTTCTGTCCCATCCGGCGTTCTCAAGCCCCCACTGACAAGGGCCCTTATTCTGTTGCTTGGCCACTGTTTTCTGACCAGTGCGCGCGCATGGCTTGGATGACCTTGAGTGAAGTGACACGAAGCAACTCTGGTTCTTTCGCGGCTTTGATTCCATCGACTGTGCCGAATGCGGCGAGCAGCTTGTGGCGGGTGGCGGGGCCTATGCCTGGGATGTCGTCCAATTCGCTGCGCAAAGCAGCGGCACTCCTGCGCTTTCTGTGGTGTGCCAGCGAGAATCGGTGTGCTTCGTCGCGCATGCGCTGAATCAGTTTCAATGACTCAGATCGCTTGTCGAGGTGCAGGGGTATGCTGTCTCCTGGAAAGTAGAGCTCCTCCAAACGCTTGGCGATGCCGATGATGGCCACCTTTCCCATGAGCCCTAAGTCTTCCAAAGCACCGACGGCACTGGACAACTGCCCTTTTCCACCATCTACGATGATCAGTTGCGGCAGGGCCTCGCCCTCGTCCCGCAGCCTCTTGTATCGGCGGTGTACCACTTCAGCCATAGATGCAAAGTCGTCGGGTCCCTCGACGGTCTTGATGTTGAACTTTCTATAGTCGGCTTTGGCGGGCTTGGCTTTTTTAAACACCACACACGCCGATGCGGGGTTGGTGCCTTGGATGTTGGAGTTGTCGAAGCACTCGATGTGTACCGGCAGTTCCTTGAGGTGGAGGTCTTTTTGGAGGGTCTCCATGATGCGGTTTTGTGCCGCCTCTGGGTCCACTTGCTCTTGTTGCTTGCGCTTGTCGAGCATGGTGTACTTGGCATTGCGCTCGGAAAGCTCAATCAACCGCTTTTTGTCGCCGCGCTGGGGCACGTGCCATTTCACGTCGCCAAGAATGGGCCGCACATCGAGGTTCGTGTAGATCTCTGGGCTGTGCAGGTCAAACCTGCGTCGGAACTCTAAAATGCCATATTCGAGGAGATCTTGGTCGCTTTCCTCGAGCCTTTTGCGGAGCTCTATGGTTTGTCCGTGAACGATGCTGCCATCCATGATCTTCATGAAGTTGACGTAACCAGCTGCGGGGTCGCTCACAACGGAATACACTTCGACGTCGTGGATGCTGGGGTTGACCACGGTGCTTTTGGCTTGGAACTTTTTGAGGGCTCCCTTGCGGCGCTTAAAGTCTTCTGCAGCTTCAAATGCAAAGCGCTCTGCAGCCTCGTGCATGGCCGTATCGTAAGTGCGCACGAGGTCTTTGATGTTGCCTTTTAGAATGTCGCGGATGGCTTCAACACCGCGGTCGTAGTCCTCGAGGCTTTGCTTTCCGACACACGGGGCCTTGCAGTTGCCAAGGTCGTGTTCCAAGCAAGCCCGGAACTTTCCGGCGTCGATGTTCTTTTGGCTTAAATCGTAGCTGCAATTGCGAATGGGGTGCAGCTTTCGGGCAATGTCGAGAACAGCGTACATCGTTTTGACCGAGGCATAGGGTCCAAAGTATTCCGAGCCGTTTTTGATGACGTTTCGCGTAGAGTGTACCCTCGGAAAGCGCTCTTTTCGGATGACGATGGATGGATAGGTCTTGTCGTCTTTTAGCTCAATGTTGTAACGCGGCTGGTGCTCTTTGATCATGCTGTTTTCAAGCAGCAATGCATCGACTTCTGTTTGCACCACAATGAACTTTACGTCTGCGATTTTCTTGACCAGTAGACGTGTTTTGCCGTTCTCGTAGGTCTTTTTGTTAAAGTAGCTCGCGACCCGCTTTTTAAGGCTCTTGGCCTTGCCGATGTACAGCAGGCCGCCTTCCGCGTCGTAATGCTGGTAGACACCAGGACTGTCGGGCAGTCTTTGGAGGATGCGGCGTATGTGGGGCGAGGCTTCCATCGGGCACGGAGGGTCTCGGCAAGTTACCTTCGGCGGCAATGTTAGAAGCGCAAACTGGGCATGGACCCACCCGAGAACTGGTCACAGGTGCCACGGGCTTGGTGGGAATGTACCGTTTGGCTTGGCGCTTGGAACGCGGCTGGCCTACGGCTGCGCTGCGCAGGGCAGGGAGCAATGTGGACCGGGTAGCCGATTTTTTGAAAGGGCGTTTGGGTCAGGATTTCGAGGAAGCCTGGGCTGGTTTGGAGTGGTTCGAGGCAGATTTATCGGATGTGGTGGGGCTGCAAGATGCCATGAAGGATTGCCAGAGGGTGTTCCACGCTGCGGGCCGGGTGAGTTTTCGCACGGGGGATGAGGCCCAGCTCAAAGCCGTGAATCAAACAGGAACAGCAAACGTGGTCAACGCGGCATTGGGGGCAGGAGTCACCCGGTTGTTTCACGTCTCCTCGGTGGCGGCATTGGGGCGTTCAACTGAAGGCCGTGGGCCGGTTCACGAGGACTCGGATTGGGCAGAAGGCGTGGGTGCCTCGCCCTATGGAGTCAGCAAAAGGGCCGCTGAAATGGAGGCGTGGAGGGCAGAGGCCGAAGGGATGGAATTGATTGTGGTCAACCCCACCATCATTTTGGGTGACGCCCGTTATGCGGAGAGTTCAGGAATGGTGTACCGCAGGGTGTCCAAGGCAAGGCGCTATTACCCAGCGGGCGGAAATGGGTTTGTAGGCGCATCGGATTTGATCCGTGTCATGGCCGCATTGGATGAGGCGGCAGACAGCGGCCAGCCGGGAATTTTGGGTGAGCGTTTTGTGGTGTCTTCTGAAGATTTGTCTTACCGAGAACTGATGGGCTGGGTGGCACAAGGACTAGGGGTTGAGGCTCCTGTGAAGCCGCTTTCGGGGTGGATGCTGGGTGTGGTATGGCGCGCGGCTACGCTGTGGGGCTTTTTGTCGGGTAAACCGGCTCAATTGACCCGTGATATGGCCAAAAACACCCGGATACAGCACCGATACAACACGTCGAAAGTGCGTGGCGCCCTGCCGGGATTTGAGTTTACCCCCATTCAAGAGGTGATCAAAGAGACGACACGCGACGGCCTGAGCCGTTGATCAATTCCACTTGCTGTTGCGCTCGAGCGAGTCGAGTTTGACTTGGACCTCTTGCAGGATGGTGGGCAGTGCTTCAGGTTGACTGTACCACCACTTGTAGGTCGCTGTAAAAGCGGAATCGCTAACCCCTGCGTTGTTGAGAATAAGGGCCCGTTGGGCTGCTCGGACAGCGTCGCGGTCTCCACCAGGGAGCATGCGCTGTCTGTAAGCGGCCTCCAGCAGTTGGAGGTCGGCATGCAGTTCAATGAAGGTGGAGCGGTCGACCATGTCCTGTGGCCGTGTGGGGACGTCCCTTGCACTGCGCGGCTCGCATCCAGACGCCAAGAAGAGTCCAATCCCAAGCGCAGCCAGGCTCCACAGGCGGATCATCGGTCAAAGGTCATTCTGCGTCCAGCGTGCGCCCCTCCGTTCGAAGGTTCGACAACACGCTCGCCGTCCCAGACTTCCGTGCCATTGACCCAAGTGCCGACAACACGGGCCGAAAATCGATCTCCGGTGAAGGGTGACCAGCCGCATTTGCTTAGAATGCCCTCTTCTGTCACGGTCCAAGGCGCATGGGGGTTGACCAAAACAAAGTCCGCGAAATAGCCTGGACGGAGGAATCCCCGGCCTTCGATGTCAAACAGCTCGGCTACGCGGTGCGACGCCAGCCGAGGGATGTCGGTCAACTGGAGCCAACCTTGGGCCACGCCTTCGTACAAGGCCACCAAGGCATGCTGTACCAGCGGTCCACCAGAGGGAGCCGTCCAATATCCGTTGGCCTTTTCTGCCTTGGTGTGGGGGGCGTGGTCCGTGGCGAGGACGTCGATGGCACCGCCCGGTTTGAGGGCCGCCCGGAGGGCCGCCCGGTCTTCCGCAGTTTTGACGGCGGGGTTCCACTTGATGCGGGTCCCGCGTTCGGCATAATCCGCATCGCTGAACCACAGGTGATGGGTGCAGGCTTCGGCGGTGATGCGCTTCTCGGAGAGGGGAATGGACCCGTCGAAAAGGCCGAGTTCTTTCGCCGTAGAAATGTGCAGGACATGCAAGCGGGCTCCGGTGCGCGCAGCGAGTTCAACAGCGCGAGAGGAGCTGCGGTAGCACGCTTCTGCACTGCGAATGAGGGGGTGTTGGCCAATGGGCACCTCATCGCCGAATTTCGCACGGGCAGCGGCAGCATTGGCCCTAATGGTGGCTTCGTCTTCGCAGTGCGTTGCGATCAACATTGGGCACTCTTTGAAGATGCCTTCGAGGACGGCTGCATCGTCGACCAACATGTCGCCCGTGGAGCTTCCCATGAACACTTTGACGCCACAAACTGACTGAGGATCGGTCAGCAGCACCTGTTTCAGGTTGCCGTTGGAAGCCCCCATGAAAAAGCTGTAGTTCGCCGGACTTACTTCAGCGGCCCGGTCGTACTTCTCTTGGAGCAGTCCTTGGTTCAGGGATTGGGGCACGGTGTTGGGCATCTCCATGAAAGAGGTAATGCCGCCTGCCACGGCTGCCCGGGATTCTGTGGCGATTTCCGCTTTGTGGGTGAGGCCTGGTTCGCGGAAATGCACCTGGTCGTCGATCAGGCCGGGAAGCAGGTGCAGCCCCTTACAATCGTGCACCTGTGCTTGGCGTGCGGCGGTGGCAATGGCCGGGTCAGAATGTTGGGTAAGGTTTTTGCCTACGGCCTTGATGCGGTCTCCATCGGTGAGAAGGTCGCCGGTTTCGGTGCGGCCTTCGTGCACGAGGGTGGCGCCAGTGAAGAGGTGGTTCATGAGGGGTCTGTGGCGTCGGCAGGTCTGATGTCGAAGCGGCGCATTTGCAACACACCAATGAAGGCCTCCCTGAAGATGTTCAGGCTCATTTTGGAAGTGCCCAACTCGCGGTCTACAAAAGTGATGGGGACTTCATCGATGGAGAAACCCAACCGCTTGGCGTTGTATTTCATCTCAATTTGGAAGGCGTAGCCAATGAAATGGATGTGATCCAATCGGATGGCTTTCAAGGTCTCTGCTCGGTAGCATTTGAAACCAGCGGTGGGGTCTTTGACGCCGAGGCGCAAGATGGCATTGACATACAGCGAAGCACCATAGCTCATGGCAATGCGGTGCCACGGCCAGTTGGAGACAGCGCCACCTTTGGTGTACCGCGAACCGACAGCAATGCCAGCGCCATCCATACACGCTTCGCGCAGCCGTTCTAAGTCTTTGGGGTTGTGGCTGAAGTCCGCATCCATCTCAAACAGGTATTCATATCCGGCTTCAAGGCCCCACTTGAACCCTGCGATGTAGGCGGTTCCCAGGCCAAGTTTGCCGGAACGTTCGAGCAAATGAATGCGGCCATCATGCGCTTTTTGGGCCTCGCGGACGAGGTCGCCCGTTCCGTCCGGTGAACCATCGTCAACCACCAAAACATGGAACGGTTTGCCGCGTTTTGGGGACAGCGACATCACCGTATTGAGCATGCGGGTGATGTTCTCTTTTTCGTTGTAGGTCGGTATGATGACGAGGCTGTTAGACACGGCAGCAAGGTTGTTTAGAGGGACATTCTGAGCAAACTCAGTTCTTCACGGTTGAGCATGCGCCAATGTCCGCGCGGCAAGTCTTTTTTGGTCAAAGGCCCCAATATGGTGCGGTCCAAACGGGCCACGTCGTAACCGAGGTGGTTGAGCAGGCGGGTCAATGCCTTGGGCCTGTTAGAGTGGATTTCTATGCCGATTTCTTTTGGCCGCTTTTCAGGGTCAATGAAATGCGCAGCCTCCACTTGGAAGTGTTGCCCTTCGATATTTACGCCTTCGACCATGGCGTCCAAGTGCTCTTGGCGGGCTTTCTGGTGCAGGGTGACGTGATACAACTGGCGGATTTTGGTGCCTGGTTGGCGCATGCGTTCGGCGATTTCCGGGTCGTTGGTGAAGAACAACAAGCCCGTATCCATGCGCTCCACTTTGTCGATTGGAAGCAGCACTTCCTTGGTGGCGTTGCGGACCAAATCCATTACCGTCCTGCGGCCTTGCTTGTCGCCCGCGGTCCCCAAGAAGTTCTTGGGTTTGTTGAGTACGAGGTAATGCTTGGCATCTGGCTTGATGCGTTGTCCTTCTACGACCACTTCGTCGGTGCGCATCACCTTGGCTCCCAAAGCGGTGATCACTTCGCCATTGACGCTTACCGCGCCTGCTGTGATGAGTAAATCTGCTTCACGGCGGGCACATACTCCAGAATTCGAGATGAACTTATTCAGTCGAATCGGGGCATTGACGTCTTTGAGCGGCGCGCGTTTTTTGGGCCGGAATTTCTGGGGATGTCCACCCCGGGTGGTGGCGGGCCGTCCTTTTTTGTGACCGCCGCGCGCTTCCTTTTTTGGTCCATCTGGTGCGGCTGCTGGTGTGTCAGAAAGGGAACGGCGGGTGCCGAAACCGCGCTTTTCGGGCTGGCCGGAATTGGCATCGGGGCGCTTCCGATTGGGGTTGTCGGAGCGGCCTGTGCGCTGTGGACGGCGTGAGCGGGGAGAGTCGGACATGAAATGCGCGGTGACCCGCGAAGATAGTCAGGCGCAAGCGCTGACGGATTTAACGGCTTGGCGCCGTGCGAATGCGCTCATCTGCACCGGGTTTTCCGGAGCGCCCAAAATGGTAGGCTACCGTGATGCCGCGTTCTAGAAACGCCATGGAGTGGCGCACCGAACTGGCATCCAGCAGGGCCGCAGCGGCGCCTTCCACCACAGGGGTTTCACCACTTAAGTCATTGGATGCCAAGAAATTACTTCTTCCAATGTCCAGCCATCCAGCGTGGATTCTGGCGAGCATTCGGAACCGTCCATACTGAAACCAGGCCCCTGTACTTGCGCTGACTCCCCAGCCTGTGATGCGCCAGAAATGTTTGGTGCGTATGCCCATCCAACGGACGTCTGTGGCACACAAAACCACCCCTAGGCTGGCTGCAGTTTGCAGTCCGAATCGCCACTTTTTGTTGGCGGTGTCCCACGTTTGCCTCGTTCGGGACGCGCGGCCAAGTCCAAAGTTTCGTTCGGCGGCCACCCGGATGAAATTCATGCCGTCTGAGTGTTCGAAATTGAAATCCCTCCACGCCCAATCAAAGGAGGAGTTGGGGGCGTAGACGGTGCTGTCGATGAATCCGCTGACCTGGTGAACGGTGTGGGGGACTTTGTATTTAAGGTGGTCCCATCCAGCGCTGATCCAAAAATCTCCAGGTACCGTGATGCCATCTTTGATTTTGCGGCCGATTCGCGCATTGAATTGCGGAATCGTAAATGCCGCAGGGTTCAAGTGGACCTTCGGGTCGAAGTCTGATGGCATGTCAGTGGCCTTGACGTCATGTAGGGTCAAGTTGATGCCCGGGCCTACGAACCGGAGGTCAGCTTTGCTGTATTCAGCCCGGTGATACCCCCAATGCACGTACCATTTGCCGTGGGCTTTGGGGCCATCGACCCAACCTATGGCCTGGCCCATACTGCGGCTTCTGCTTTGACCAAGTGCTGAGGAGGCCGTGCTCAAGAGGGCCCACAACACGAGGATAGAAGTGCAGGATAAACGGTGGTAAGATGGAAGCTTACGTTGGTGCATTGCCGGGCGAATGTACGTCTGGAAGGAGGGTTCGAGGGGCACCTTAGGCCCCATGGAAACGTATGCACAAGGTTTAGGGAGGTGGGGTGAGGAGCGGGCATTGCACCATACCATGGAACTGGGTTGGGAAGTCTTAGCGCGCAATTGGCGGAGGGGCCGGCTGGAGGTTGATTTGGTGGCGCGTGATGGCATGGACTTGGTGTTGGTGGAGGTCAAAACCCGCACGGAGCCCGTTCAGGCAGGTTGGCACAGGATGGTTTCCCGATCACAACAGGAGCGTTTGATTCGGGCTGCAAGGGCTTTCTTGGCCCAGCACCCTGATGGCAGCTTGAACGTCCGGTTCGATGTGATCGCTGTCCTGAGGAACCGATACGGTCACAGGGTATTGCACACGCAGGACGCCTTCTATCCGTTGATGCGCTGACGCAAAACGCACGTTGGAATGTGGGGATTCAGTGAGGACTGGATGCGAAAGGGGGCTTTTGTGGCGTTGTTTCACTCCATGGAACAGCGGTCGACATATTTGATCATCATTGCGGTGCTCGTTTGCACAGCAGGGTATTTGGGATTCAAGGTTTCCCAGCAAGGCACCACCATTGAGGTGCAAACAGGAGAAATCAACGCCGGTGAATTTGAGCGCCAATCCCTGGAGCTGGATCTACAGAAGCTGCGATTCAGCTATGACACTTTGCAGACGGAGAACTCCTTGATGATGGCAGAAATGTCTGCACAGCGCAGCGAAATTGAAGGCCTCATCAAAAAAGTTCGCGACCGGAATTACAGTGTGTCCAAGCTCAAGAAAGAAGCGGGAACCCTGCGCAAAATCATGCAAGGCTATGTGGTGACCATTGATTCTTTGAACCAAGCCAACATCGCACTGCAGGCTGAACGGGACGCTATGGCCCAGGAGGTAACGGAAGTCCGGGAGCGCAATTCGGCCTTGGTCCAGAAGCAGGACAACATGGAGGAAATCATCGAGGCGGGGAGGGTGTTGCAAGCCATGGACCTGAACCCCATGGCCATTCGGGTAAGTTCGACAGGTTCACAGCGGGAGACTTCGAGGGCCAAACGCGCTGAAATGATCAAGACCTGTTTCACCCTTTTGGAGAACAGGATTGCCGAGAAGGGAGAACGCACCTTGTTTTTGGAGGTGTTGGACCCGAGCGGTCAGGTGATGCCTCCAGGCGACCGTGCTCCAGTGGCCATGCTGGGAGGGGTCCCGGCTTCTGCAGCGAGATTGCTGGATTACGCAGGTGAGCAAATGGAGGCGTGCATTTTCTTCATTGCGGACCGGCCATTTGAACCCGGTGTGTACACGGTCCACCTGGTGGACGGTGAAGAACGGATAGCAACTACGGATTTGATTTTGCGCTGAGCCTGACGGAACCACCGTTTGTTCAGCGGATCAGGCTCAACTTTCCCTGTCGGGTCTCGATGCCCTTGAATGTTGGGAAACGCACCTTCCAATTGTAGACGCCTGCCGGGGAAGCATGCGCTCCTGCGCCAATTGTAGAAACGCCTGGCGCTGTGCCAGGACCCCCTACCCCGCCTGTCCAATAGGCCCGCGGGTCTTCTGTCGACCAGATGAGGTCGCCCCAACGGTTCCAGATTTCAAGGCGATAGCCAGGGAGCACAGAGAGGTCGGGATACCCTTGCAGGTAGGTGCCTGCTCCGTTGAGCCAGGCCCCTTCGGGCCTCCACCCGTCGTTCAACCCATCGCCGTCGGGTGTAAACCCATTTGGAACATAAAGGGGGTAGTAAAACTCCACTTCGACCACGTCTGCGGAACGACAACCGTTGGTGTCGATGACGTGCAGGGTAAAAATGCCGTCGTCCTGGAACAGAATTTCTGGCACCAAACAGTCCGAACAGGACAAGGCGTCGGCAGGAGTCCACCACAAGGAGTCGATGGGCGCCCCGCTAACGGAACCGTACAAGAAGGTGGGCTCTAGCCAGGCGTTGCGTTGGTCTGGCCCCGCTTCAACCACAGGCGGCGGCCACACATTGACGGTCAGGTCGGCGGAGGCGACACAACCGTCGGCATCTGTTACGTAGGCTGTAAATGTTTGGCTGGTGGCTGTAACCACTGCTGTTTCTGCTGCGCCGGGCTGCACCACCAATGCGCCGGGAACCCATTGGTAGGACACGCCGCCTGAGGCGCTTACCCCAAAGGGTTCGCCTGGGCAGACCCAACCTCCCGGGGTCACCGTGGCTTCGGGCACAATCACATTGACGGTAACCTCATCGGTGCCGGTTCCACAGAGGTTGGTGATGGCCACGGTATAAGTGGTAGAGGCCAATGGGCTGGCCCACGGTGTTTGGCTGGCAGGGTTGTTTAATCCTGTGGTGGGACTCCAGATCCAAGTGCTGCCGTCGGCAGCCCCGAGCTGGGCGCTCTGTCCGTCGCACAAGTTGACGGCGGGATAGACTTCGCCACCAGGAGCAGAGGGCACGACGGCTACCGTGATGTCGTGGAACTCTTGGCAACCTTCGTCGGTCGTTGCTGTCGCGGTATAGGTGGTGGTGGCGGCAGGTGAGGCCAATGGGTCTGAAGCAAAAGGGTCCGAGAGGCCGTCTGGCGGAAACCAAGCGTAGGACCAATTGACAGCATTGGGTGCAGGGCTGGTTATGGCCAGAGGTACAACGTCGCCCAGGCAGATTTGGGTGTCATTGCTTGCAGACGTGGCCATGTCGACGACTTCCACATTGATGGAGGCGGAAGCGGTTCCGCACAGGGTCACGTCTGTCAGGGTATAGGTTGTAGACGCAGCCGGGCTGGCGGTTGGATTGGCCGTGGTGGCATCGCTCAATCCATCTGGGGGTGACCAGCTGAGGTCGCCGTTTCCGCTTCCGAGCAGTGTGGTGTTCTCTCCCAGGCAAAGGGGGTCGACAGGTGAGATTTGGGGGTCGGCATTGGGGGCGATGGTGACGCTGACATAGGCGGTGTCCGCAGCCAGGCATCCCGTTGTGTCTTGTGCAATGACCTCTACTTCGAAGGTGCCGTTGAGGCCATAGAGGTGCAATGGCTCCGGTTCATCGCTAAAGGTGGCATCACCAAAGTCCCAGGTGAACGCTGCTGGGCCAGAGGTGAAGTTTTCGAACTGAACGCTGTCGCCTTGGCAGAATTGGTCGGGGCCATCGATGTTGATGTTGGCATTGAGTTTGCCCAGCTCGAATTTGAACACCCCCATGTTGCAGTTCGGACTGGGATTGTTCGGGCTCCATGCGTTGTCAGTGGAAGGAAAGTCATTCATCCCACCGCAACCTGCGCATACCGATTGGTAGACGGTGCCGTTGGGATCAAACCTCGAGGAGCCTCCGTCGACATGTTCACTGGCAAAGGGTCCGCCAAAGTATGTGGCGTAGACCAGGTCTGTCGCGTTGGGAGACAGAACGGCGAGGTAGAAATCACTGCCGTCGGTGCTTCCTTGGAACGGGCTGTCGGTGAGGGGCAATCCAAAGGTGGTGCTCCCTGCTACATCTGCAGTTCCACTGTTGATGCTTCCAATGTTGGTGTTGGTTTGTCCTCCCCAGCCGCTGATATAGACCTGCTCGCATTCACTGACCAAAAAAGCTGTGGGGCTGATGTCGATGGTGCCATTGCCGGTGCCAATGGTGGTTTGCCAAGCGATGTCACTCAAGTCTTCGATGAAGCAAGTGATGTACTGACCGCTGCCGGGATTGGCGAATACGTCGCCTTGAATGGGCATTCCTGTGCGGGCTTGGCCATAGGCGTAAGGCCGGCCAGAAGCATCGCGCTGAACAAAGTAGACTTGGTCATAATCTGCCAGTCCGTGATAGGTGCCAAATTGGACGGTGATGTCATCTGGGCTGGCCGTCATCCGGGTGATCCAACCTTCTACATAACCCGCAGGGGCAGGTTGTATGCCACCGCCAGGAAGGGGCAAGTCATTGGACAGCGTGCCTCCACCAACAATGACATCGAGGTTGTTGAGGTTGCCAAAGGAACCGTCGGGGGCAACTTCTAAGCAGTAAGCGGCATCGCTGCCCGTTCCGCCAAAAGTTCGGCCAGAGAGCAGGGTGGTCAAGTCGGCATTAAAGCCAGCAATGAGCGCATCGAAATTGCCGGCGTGTGCGGGACTGCCAGGCATGTTGAGGTCGGTAGAAGTGGTGGTGGTGGCGATCCAGAGCGACCCTTCGGGCCCAATGTCAATTTGCCCCCTGTAGTAATCGCCAAAGTTGGCCCGCAGCCCATTGGCGCTGTTGACGCCATCGGTGCCCGAGCCCCCGAAATAAGTGGCGGCCTCCAGGGTGAAGTCGGTGGCATTGAACGACGCAAGGACACAGTCTACACCGTTGGGCTGTGGGTCGATGCCATAGATCGTAATGTCTGAAGCTGGTCCAGCCGAAAGTGTGGTTTGGTAGGCGCCAGTGGTCACTGGGAAGTCGCCGGACCCGGTTGTCCCAAACAGGGCGATGCGGCCCCAGTTGGCGTTGTAGGCGAGGCTGTGCGGAATGTCGGCATTGCTGCCTCCGAGGTAGGTGCTGTAGATCAGGGCCGAACCATCGGGGCTGAATACGGTGAGGGCCATGTGGCTGATGCCGTCTGAGAAGTCGCCCATTGTCGCTTGAATGGCATCGGGAGTGGTCGGGTACCCAGGCGCGAAGGCCACCGTGCCCCCAACGAGGGACCCTTCGGGGCCATTGCTCGCTGTGGTGCCAAAATTGTCCCCGGTGGACCCCGCAAAGGTGGAAAAGGCGATTTCGGGGTCGAGGATCAAAGGCAAATCGGTTCGATGGTCACCGACCCTGAGACCCACAGAATTTCCATGGACTTCGTAGGCGCATTCCACTGAAAGCATGGTGCCTTCCGGAGTCAATTGATAGGCAAACGGACGGGCAAGTTGGGCGGAGAACCCTTTCGACCTGTCGTGGAGGGGGTGGATGAGGTCCAGGCTTCCATCGGAATTCAGCTGAGGCGCCACGCCGGAGTATTCCCAACCAACCAGACTGGGGTCTGCTCCTGGGGAAACGGTGAATTCAAACTTGGCGTTGCCATTCCGGGTTCCCCTCCAACGCAAGGAGATCCCCGGCCAGAGGTTGTCCCGTTCTATGCGGCGAGCGGCCTGCACATGTTCCGCCCAATGTTCTGGGTCAGAAGACAAATAGAAATGGAGTTCGTCGGTGTCGGTTTCGCTGGTGACCCAATCTTCGTCCTGGCTGACCTCCGCGTGTTTCCATCGGGCCTGCCAGAGCACGCCTTGTTTCTTTCCCGCGTGGTGGTCTCCTGATTCTGAGGGGGCCCATTGCCAGCTGGTCCAACCGTCTGCATCCACTTGCAGGCCCCCGCTGACCACTTCCGCGCGGTGCTGAACGTGCTCGGGCCATTGTCCTTGATTGGGCACAAACCTGACTTGAGCGGTCAGGGAAGTGGCCAACGAAATGAATATGAGCAGGATGGTCCTCACTATGCCAGAACAAGTTCGGGAAGGTTTTCGTTGCCCAAACGAAAAAACCCTAATGAATCTGGTCTGCCAGGATGCGCATTTCTCTGGCGGGGGCAGCGCCTTCATGCAGGATGCGGTAGACGCAACCGGCCACAGGCATGGAGACATTGAACTTCTGTTGGATCTGGTGAATGCCCAGAGCCGCGGGGTAGCCTTCTGCTATCATGTCCATTTCCATCAGTGCAACGGAAACCCTGTAGCCCTTTCCCACCATGGTTCCCAGCCTGCGGTTGCGGCTGTGCGGTGAGTAGGCCGTTGCCAATAGATCCCCCAGGTAAACGGAGCCACTGGCTTCACGCTTTTTGGATGTGACAGCTTGCAGAAAGCGGTCTGTTTCCATGAGGGCATTGGAGATCAGGACGGCAATGAAATTGTCTCCAAGGCCGAGGCCATGGGCGACGCCTGCTGCAACGGCGTAGATGTTTTTCAGTACTGCGGCGAGTTCGATGCCGAAAACATCATCTGTGGTGTGGGTCCTGAGCCAGGGGCTGGCCAAGTGGTCGGCGAGTTTTTGGGCCCGCGTTTGGTTGGAGCACGCGAGGGTCAAATAGGTCCAATTCTCTTGGGCCACCTCTTCGGAATGGCTCGGACCTGCGATGAGACCAATGCTGTCATAGGGGACGCCCAAGACCTTGTGCAGGTAGCGTGCTGGAATGTGGTGTTGATCCGTAACCAGGCCTTTGATGGCACTGAAGACCACCTTGTTTTCCAGTCCTCGGACACCATTGCCGCGAAGGGCACCGTCCAAATAGGCGCTGGGCACAGCCAAGATCAAAATGTCGCTGTGGTCGACGACCTGTTGGATTTCGCCCGACATGGTCAAACGGTCTAAGGGCAGGGAAAGGCTCCTCAGATAATGGGGGTTGTGCCCTGTTTTTTCAATGTGTTGCAACGAGGTTTTGCGCCTGACCCACCAGTTTACTGGCGTTTCTGCTGCACTGGGATGCGATGCAAACAGGTGCGCAAGGGCAGTGGCCCAGCTTCCGCTTCCGATGACGCCAATGCGCTCTTTGGACAGGGGTTTTGTGGCCATTTGGCCAAGGTACACCGATGGGCGTGAAGCCTTATTTTTGCCGCTCATTCAGAGCGCAATGCCCGCACTGACTTCCCCACAATACCCTTTTTGACATGGCCCAACAGGATGACCACCTCAAGCGCGTGATTGGACACGCCAAGGAATACGGCTTCGTTTTTCCCTCCAGCGACATCTATGATGGCTTGAGCGCAGCATACGACTATGGACAGTTGGGTGTGGAGCTCAAAAACAACATCAAGGCTTATTGGTGGACGGCCATGGTGCGGATGCACGAGAACATCGTGGGCTTGGACGCCAGCATATTCATGCACCCCACGACATGGAAGGCATCGGGCCACGTTGATGCTTTCAATGATCCTTTGATTGACAACAAGGACAGCAAGAAGCGCTACCGGGCGGATGTGCTGATTGAGGACCACATTGGTAAAATCGACGCCAAGATTGCCAAGGATGTGGCCAAGGCCCAAAAGCGGTTTGGCGATGACTTCGACAAAGACCAATTTCTGGCAACCAACGGAAACTGCGTAAGGCGTCAAGCGGAGATCGACGACATCAACAGTCGGTTTAAAACGGCGATGGACGCAGAGGACCTCGACGCTGTGAAGCAGTTGATCGTGGACCTGGGCATTAAGGATCCCGAGACGGGTTCGGCCAATTGGACGGATGTGCGACAGTTCAACTTGATGTTCAAGACGGAACTTGGAGCAGTGAGTGGCGATTCAGGGGTGATTTACCTCCGACCAGAGACAGCGCAAGGCATCTTCGTGAACTTCCTCAACGTGCAGAAGTCGGGCCGGATGAAGCTGCCTTTTGGTATTGCGCAGATCGGCAAGGCGTTCCGCAACGAGATCATTGCAAGGCAGTTCATTTTTCGCATGCGTGAGTTCGAGCAGATGGAGATGCAATTCTTCGTGACGCCTGGAACACAAGCCAAGTGGTACGAATACTGGAAGGAGGCACGCATCCAATGGCACAAGGCCCTGGGCCTTGGCGACGATGCCTACCGTTTTCACGACCACATCAAGCTGGCCCACTATGCAGACGCGGCGTGCGACATTGAATTCAACTTCCCCATGGGCTTCAAAGAGCTCGAGGGCATCCACAGCCGGACAGACTTTGATCTGAACGCCCACGAGGAACACAGCGGAAAGAAATTGAGGTTCTACGACCCTGAAAAGGAGGAGAGTTATGTCCCTTACGTGGTCGAGACTTCCATTGGTTTGGACCGCATGTTCTTGGCGGTGCTGTCCAATGCTTTGCGCACCGAGACCCTTGAGGACGGCTCGGAGCGGGTGGTGATGCGCATACCTGCCGCACTGGCTCCGGTCAAGTTGGCGGTCTTGCCCCTGATTAAAAAAGACGGGCTTCCAGAGAAGGCCCGGGAGATCATGAACCTGCTCAAGTTGGACCACAGTGTGCAGTTCGATGAAAAGGACGCCATAGGACGCCGCTACCGCAGGCAGGATGCCATCGGCACGCCTTTGTGCATCACGGTGGACCACGACACCTTGGAAGACAACGCCGTGACTTTGCGCGACCGCGATACGATGCAGCAGGTCCGCGTCCCCATTTCCGAGCTTCCCGCCCGCGTCGCAGAGCGCGTGGGTTGGTCTACCCTGTTCGCCTAACGCCCGAAAACAAACGCTTTACATCCTATCCATGGCTTTTCAAGACCTTTCCTTCGACGGCGTGCGTGCCCTCATCCGTGTGGACTTCAACGTGCCCATGACACAGCCTGCCGATGATGGCAGCCGCGAGGTGACCGACAACACGCGGATTCGCTCTGCCATCCCGACCATACAGCACGTTCTTGATACGGGCGGAAGTGTGGTCTTAATGAGCCACTTAGGCCGACCAAAAGGCCGCGATGCAGCGCTCTCCTTGCGCCACATTTTGCCCGCGTTGGAAGGCCTTCTCGGCCGTGACATCAAGTTTGCACCGGACTGTGTCGGTGACGATGCGCTCGAAGTAACACAACTGTTGAAGCCAGGTGAGGTGGCGGTACTCGAGAACTTGCGTTTTCATGAAGAGGAAAAGGCGGGCGATGAATTCTTTGCCGGCCAATTGGCCGAGAATGGAGACTTCTACATCAACGATGCCTTTGGCACGGCCCACCGGGCGCATGCTTCCACGGCAGTGATTGCCAAGTTCTTTCCAGAAGACAAGGCTTTTGGTTTCTTGATGGAAGGGGAGGTCAAGGCGATGGAAAAGGTCCTTGGAGAGGCCCAAAAGCCTGTAGCGGCTGTGATTGGTGGGGCCAAAGTGAGCTCGAAACTCGCGGTGCTTAAGAACCTGTTGGACCGTGTGGACAAGCTGGTTATAGGGGGGGGAATGGCGTACACTTTTGTCCAAGCCCAGGGAGGTCAGATCGGGGGCTCTTTGGTGGAATCTGACATGCACGGTGAAGCGCTGGCCTTGCTCGATGCGGCCAAGCAGAAAGGAATCGAGGTTTACCTGCCTACGGACACGTTGTGTGGCGATGGTTTCTCGCCCGATGCAGCCCAGGAAACGTACCCCACTCAGGCGATTCCAGATGGATGGGAAGGCATGGATATTGGGGAGAACAGCCGCGGGGCTTTTGCTGCTGCGTTGGCAGACTGTCGGACCATCTTGTGGAACGGCCCCATGGGCGTGTTTGAGTTTGACCGTTTCGCCGAAGGCACCAACCACATTGCCAATGCCATCGTGGCGGCTACAGAAGCTGGAGCATACACCTTGGTGGGGGGAGGAGACTCAGTAGCGGCTGTCAACAAAGCAGGCCTTGCAGACCAGGTCAGTTACGTTTCTACAGGTGGAGGAGCCATGCTGGAAGGCTTGGAGGGAAAAACCCTTCCGGGAATTGCTGCAATCACAAAAGGCTGACGAAAGTCACTGTCAGAAAGTACTTACAACGAAGACCAGAGCTTTAACTTTAATGGACATGCGCCATCTCATTCTTGCCCTTGCCTTTTTCTTGACTTTAGGGGTTCATTCACAAGTGAACCTTTTGGGAGACTCTCCTTTGTCAACAGCTACTCCTACATTCTCTTCAGCGAACCACGGACTCTCACCGACAGGCTTATGGAGCAATACGGCGTCGCCATTGCCGACGAACGCTTGGTGGCAGAACCTGGCCTTAGGAGGAGGAGGATTGACGGTGAACACCCTTCCTTACTTGGTGCAGGTCGACAACAGTGCGTTGCGCTTCGGGTTTCCAGAAAAGGTGGTGGGCGCGAATTTTATCATCACCACATTTACAGACAACCTCAATTTGGGTGCTGTCGGTGGGCTTCCAGCCCGTCAGATTACCGATTACGGACCGTTGCATGTGCGGATTGATTGGGGTTCAGGACCGGGGTCCATGCACGCCAACCTTGTGCGTGGTCAACCCTATATGACTGCGCATTACAATGGCCTCACTCCACGAGTGGGAACAGTGCATGCCATCACCAGCCTGAACGGAGGACCGACCAGTGCATCGGTGACGGGCACCAAGTTCGTATTGCAACTCAACAACGGTCAGACTTGGATCGTCTACACGTCATCGGCAGTGACCATGAACGTGTCGGGTGGAGCGCTCGTGGCCTCAGGCTCGTTTACCGGTACAGTGCGCGCGGCGCTTTCACAGGGGGGTGACGAGGCAGTGCTCGATGCGCACGCTGGAAGGATACCCGTCGGAGGAGAGGTTGTTGCCACCGCCACTGGAGACATGGGTGAGTTGGTTTTTGACTGGGAGACCCAAGGCAGTGGCCCATTGTTGATGCTCGCCTTGCCGCATCACATGGATGTGCTCACGTCGCCAGCGACACCTGGCTTGGTGCGCAATACTTTGAAGGGTGACATGACGGGCGTATCTGGGCTGTCTTGGACCATGGAGGAGCCCCTGACCACCATTGGATTTGAGTCGCCAAATGGCATTGAGCCGGCATTGGAGCAAGACGTTCGGAATGCCCTTGCACAGGATGTGGGCTTTTCAGTAACGGCGCCGGACCCTTATTTCGGGGGCAAGCAGTTTTCTGCTTTGGCGCGGCTCGCGTTGATCGCCGATGAGTTGGGAGAGACCTCCTTGGCCAACGGTTACCGGAACACCTTGGGTTCAGCCCTTGAGCAGCGTCTGGCAGGTCAGGATGGCGACCCGCTGTTGTACGACAATACCTGGGGTGGATTGGTGGTTTCCTCTGGCCTGAACAACCCTGGAGCAGCGTTTGGACAGGGCTATTACAACGACCACCACTTCCATTACGGCTATTGGATATACGCTGCGGCGGCCATGGCCAAAGACAACCCTGCTTGGGTTTCTCAGTGGGGTGATGAGGTCATGGACCTTATCCGTGACATCGCCGAGCCTTCAGGGGCAGACCCTCATTACGGATATATGCGCAACAAGGATTGGTTTGTAGGCCATTCTTGGGCTGCAGGTTTGTTTGAGTTTGGTGATTCGCGAAACCAAGAAAGCTCTTCAGAAGCGGTCAATGCTTGGTATGGCGTTTACTTGTATGGCTTGGCCATTGAGGACGACCGGATTCGGGACCTCGGCCGGATGATGCTCGCTACCGAGTTGCGGGCCACATGGAAGTACTGGCAAATCAATGCGGGCGAGGGCATATATCCGGAGCCGTTCGCCTCGAACAAAGTGGTGGGCATTTTGTGGGGGACCAAGGTGGACTACACCACCTTTTTTGGAGCAAACGTAGAATTCATTCATGGCATTCAAATGTTGCCGTACACCCCCATCACGGAGGAATTGTTACGGGCGGAGTGGATTGAAGAAGAGTATCCTGTGGTTTCCAGCGCTCTTGGGAATTCAGGCCTGGGTGAAGGGTGGAAGGGGTTCATTTACATGGCCCATGCTGTGATTGACCCTGATGCGGCTTGGAGCGAGGCAGCTACCCTAACGGGTTACGATGATGGCAATTCGAAAACCAACACCTTGTATTGGCTGGCCACCCGGCCAGGGATAGGTGACGGCACAGGCGGTGGTGGCGGTGGTGGTGGCGGCACGGTGACCGGTTGTACGGACCCGTCAGCCATCAATTACGCATTGAATGCCACCATCGACGATGGCTCTTGCATTTTCCCCGTCACCCTGTCGGTGGACATGAACGACCCTTCATCGCCCGACGGCCCCATTTATTTAGCGGGGACGTTTAACGGTTGGAATGCGGGATCGGACCCTTTGTCTGACCCTGATGGAGATGGCATTTGGACCATCACGATGAACTGGCCGCAGAGTTTACAGGAGTACAAATTCACCACTTTCGACTGGGGCGTTTCGGAGCAGTTTGCTGGAGGTGAGTTCTGTACGTTGACCACTGGAGAATTCGTCAACCGCGTGTTGACGGTGGATGGCGCTATCGTCATGCCAGCGGTGTGTTGGGAAAGCTGTGAAGTCTGTGTGGGCGGCTGTCCAGCAGACGCGGACGATGATGGCATTTGCGACAACGTTGACCCTTGTGTCGGCGTGTTGGATGCTTGCGGAGTATGCAACGGGCCAGGTGCGGTCTATGACTGTGGGTGTGCGGACATCCCTTCAGGGGACTGCGACTGCAATGGCAACGAGCTCGATGTTCTCGGGGTCTGCGGTGGCGGTTGCACAGCTGACGCTGATGGAGATGGCATATGCGATGATGTCGACCCTTGTGTGGGCGCATACGATGCTGTGGGCACTTGCAATGGCTCTTGCCAGAGCGACACGAATGACAACGGCATTTGTGACCAAGATGATGTGGCTGGTTGCACTTACCCTGGAGCTCTGAATTATGCTTCTGGTGCTACTATGGACAACGGCAGTTGTGAATTTGACCTGTCTTCCACTTGCCCATCCGATGTGAACCAAGACGGTTTGGTTGGCGTGTCGGACATATTGCTCATCTTGTCTGCATTCGGTCAGACGTGTGATTGAGCGAACTTGAAATAGACCTTACGAAAAAGCCCGGCATTTGCCGGGCTTTTTGTTGGAGGTCTGGAGCGGATTCGAACCGCTGTAGCAGCTTTTGCAGAGCTGAGCCTAGCCACTCGGCCACCAGACCAGTTTTCCCCACCGTTGCGGGGATGCAAATATACGGAAGGTGTACCGCAGGGTTTCATTCCGTCTAATTTTCGTGCTGTGGAAAGGAGGGAAGCAAGGGATTCTGCATGGCGCGCATGGCCAGCCAATGTGTTGACGCTCACGAATCTGGGGGCGGGTGCATTGGTGTGTTGGTGGGCCGCATCGGAGTTCGATTTAGGTTGGTCACCGGCCGAATGGTTGGCTTCTTTGGGGCTCTTGGAGCCGTGGATGGACCTGACGGGCGCGAAGGAAAGACGCGTTGCGGGCATCCAATGGATGCTGCTGGTATGGATGTTCGGTCAGTTGTGTGACTTGCTCGATGGAGCTGTGGCCCGACGAATGGGCGCTCAGAATGGGCAAGGTGCCATGCTGGATTCCATGGCCGATTTGATTTCTGCTGGTCTTGCACCTGCTTTTGTAGGAATGGCCTTGATGATGGAATGGCAGGCGATCGGATTCTTTCCCGAGGGCTTGGGGAAGGTCACCTTGTTGCCTCTATTGGTGGTCATGGCAGCGGCTTGGCGGCTGGCCCGGTTTTCATTGGAGTCAACTTCTGAGGCCAACCCTGAGGATCAAAATCAGATGGGCTTCAAGGGAATTCCCGCTCCATTTGCCGCCTTGTATTGGGGTGGGTTGTTGTTGATTTGGTCGCAATGCTCAGGGACTGAGGGCGACTGGCTGTGGACTTTGGGCCTTTTGGGGGCGACCCTCTTGCCTTTGGGAATGGTGTCCAGCCTGCCACAAGCAGGCTTCAAACATTGGGGGTCTGACAAGAGGTGGGATGCGGTGCGTTTGGGCTGGCTGTCGGTGGTGCTGTTGGTTTGTCTCTTTTTGAGGCCTGCCGGTGTTGTTGTTGCCTTAATTTCGTATCCGTTGCTTGGGGCCATCAGCCATCTGCTCCTTTCAAAGAAATCGCACTGAATATGCACTTCCACGCGGCCATTGACATTCTCCCCCTACCTGGCCTCCTTGACCCACAGGGCAAGGCGGTGACGAACAACCTTCCCAACATTGGTTTGGGGCAGCTCACGAATGTTCGGATCGGCAAGCACATCACCCTTGACATCGAAGCAGATACCCGCGAGGATGCGGAGCGTTTGGTAGGTGAAGCGTGTGAAAAGCTGTTGGCCAACCCCATCATGGAGCGTTTTGAGTTCCGGGTGTTCACCGCAGAGGAAGCCGCACTTTAACAGCCCCCTTCTTTTTTTGCTGCGCGGAAGCTGACCGGGCTTGATGTCGTTTTGCCCAAGTGCACATTCAGACCCGTGTAGACAGGTTTGGGTATGCCCAGTTAAAGCGACACGCCCTTTTGCTCTACTTTGCAACGATTCCCTAAGATTCACATCCACTTCATGAGCCGTTTTTCTCCCTGTTTGGCGCTGCTTTGCGCCGCTACCTTTGCCGCCTGTTCAACCACGGATTCCGAGATGCACAATTCTGAAATGCCCGCAGCCCCTGATGCTAAAAAGATTCCTTTGGAGTTGACGGATCACGGGGATACCCGCGTCGATGACTACTTCTGGATGCGCTTGAGCGACGAGCAGAAAAAAGCAGAAACTCCAGATGCCCAAACGCAGGATGTACTGGATTACCTGACTGAAGAAAACGCCTACATCGATGGAGCCTTGGCACACACCAAGGACCTGCAAGATCAGCTGTTCGATGAAATTGTAGGTCGGATTAAAAAGGACGACCGCAGTGTTCCGGTCAAGGACCGCGGGTATTGGTATTACACCCGCTATGAAGAGGGCAAGGAGTACGCCATCAATTGCCGGAAGCCTGCTGGTGATGAGACAAAATATGAGGAATGTGGTGGTGAGGAAGAGGTCATGATGGACCAAAATGTCATGGCCGAAGGGCATGATTACTTCTCTCTGGGGGGCATGCGTGTGAGCGATGACAACAACCTGTTGGCCTTTGCGGTGGATACAGTGAGCCGACGTCAGTACACCGTGCATTTCAAGGACTTGTCTACCGGTGAGATTTTGGCCGATGAGATTCCCTTGACCACAGGCGGCGCCACTTGGGCCGCTGACAACAAGACGGTATTCTATACGCGGAAGGACGAGCAGACTTTGCGGAGCAATCAGGTGTTCCGCCATGTGTTGGGGACCTCGGTTGAGGATGACGTTTTGGTGTTTGAAGAGGAGGACGAGACGTTTGCTTGTGGGGTTTACCGCACCAAGAGCGATGCTTACTTGGTGATTTACACCTCTCAGACATTGTCTCAGGAGTACCGGGTGCTGGCGGCCGATGACCCCACTGGGGAGTGGAAGGTATTTCAGCCCCGTGAGCGCGACCTCGAATACGGCATCAGCCATTACGGAGACCATTTCTATGTCGTCACCAACCTCGACGCCAAGAACTTCCGCCTGATGAAGACCCCGGTGAACGCCACGACCAAGGACAACTGGGAGGAGGTCATCCCGCACAGGGACGATGTGTTGCTCGAAGGCATTGAGATTTTCAAGGACTTCCTCGTTGTAGAAGAGCGCAAGAATGGCCTCAACCAGATTCGGATCAAAAGCTGGGATGGAGCCAAGGATGAATACTTGGAGTTCAATGACCCTGCCTATACCTGTGGTACGGGCTCGAACCCCGACTTCAACACTGAGATTTTGCGGTTTGGCTACAGTTCCATGACCACGCCGAGCAGTTCCTATGACCACAACATGCGGACCGGTGAGCGGACTCTGCTCAAGCAACAGGAAGTCGTCGACGAGAACTTTTCTCCGGACAACTACACTTCAGAGCGCCTCATGGTGGAGGTCCGCGACGGGGTCAAAGTACCGGTGAGCGTGGTGTACCGGAAGGGCACAGAGCGCAACGGAAACAACCCTTTCCTGCTCTATGCATACGGCAGCTATGGCAACAGTTTGGACCCTTATTTCTCGAGTGTTCGCCTGTCATTGCTGGACCGCGGATTCGTTTATGCCATCGCACACATCCGTGGAGGTCAAGAGATGGGACGCCAATGGTATGAAGACGGTAAGCTGCTGAAGAAGCAGAACACCTTCAATGACTTTGAAGACGTGGGCCGTGCGATGGTGGAGATGAAGTACACATCACCCGAGCACCTTTACGCCATGGGCGGTTCTGCAGGAGGTCTGTTGATGGGTGCTGTGATGAACCAAGCGCCAGACCTGTTTAATGGGGTTGTAGCCGCTGTCCCATTTGTGGACGTCATCAACACCATGCTCGACGAGACCATTCCGTTGACCACCTTTGAATTTGACGAGTGGGGAAACCCCAAGAACGAGGAGTACTACCGCTACATGAAGTCATACAGTCCGTATGACCAAGTGAAGGCGCAGGAATACCCCAATACATTGGTGACCACAGGGTATTGGGACAGCCAAGTGCAGTATTGGGAGCCCGCGAAATGGGTGGCCAAGTTGCGCGACTACCACCAGGGCGAAAACCTTTTGCTCTTCCATACCAATATGGATGCAGGGCACGGTGGACAGTCTGGCCGTTTCCGCCGTTACCGTGAAACCGCATTGGAGTATGCCTTCATGATGGACTTGGAGGGCATTACCGAATAAAAGAGGCGCCGTTTAGGCTTCTGTTGTCAGTGTTTTCTGAAGTGCAGATGGATTGAAACCTCTGCAGATGAGGGACGTAAAATGAGGGGTATGCAACAATTCTCTTGTCGGCGGTCTAGGGTGCCAAGTTTGGCTTCGATGTTGGTTGTTATGCTGCTGGTTTTCGCCGGCTGTGAGCAGCCAGCCGAAGAGTTTGAGGGCCCCTCTTGGACGCCCATTTTTGCGGTGCCCTTGGTGGATACCCAATTCGATCTGGAGGATGTCTTGGATGTCCTAACGGACAGTTTGGACACGGTCCCTGTGGTTGCACTTGAAGGAGGCCGCTTGGCTTTTGTGCACACTGAAGATTTCTCGGGCACCTTGGCCGATGAATGGCTGATGTTGCCTGAAGTGGTTGAGTCGGCTGAACTGGTGTTGGACGAACTGCTGGCTGCTGCGATCAACGTGACCCCCCCAGGGACTGCGGTTGCGATCTCTGACAGCATGAGCTCAGAAATGACGGTGGATGCACCTCCTGGGGCCTTGGTGGACCTCATTGTATTGGCAGAGGGTGAACTCACCTTGACGGTCAATTCTACCATGGGGGACGCCGTTGACGGTCAGCTGACCATACCCGAGCTTTTGGACCCTGCAGGTGTGCCTTGGACTGCTGTTTGGACTTCGGACATGCTCGAGGGCGGAAGCTTTGAAGTTACCGAGGACCTTACGGGGTGGAGCATTGAGCCCCAAAACCTGAATGTTCAGGACACCAATGTTGTGCGGGCACTTTTTGATGTGTTTGTCACCAACGACCCCGGACACACTGCACAAGAGGGAGAATACCTCTCAGCGGCATTTGTGATGGACGGCTTGGAGTTTGAGCGTGTTGAAGGAGACTTTGGGTCTTCTGAAATTTACTTGGAAGAGGGTACGACTACTGTTGCGCTGTTTGATGACCGCTTCACAGCGTCGGGCGTGTTTATAGATGAGGCGACCATCACGGTTGAAGTCACCAATGGCTTTGGGGTTGAAGCTGTATTGGACTCTGTGGTCCTGCGGGCGGTTGAAGATGGAACGGTGACCAATGAGTTGGAGACTGCGGCTCCGTCGTTGGTTGTTCCCCCGGCGGCAGGGAGCGTGCAATCGCCTTCTGTCACGTCTTGGTTTATGGACGAAACCAACAGCAACATCACGTCGTTTTTATCCTCAGAGCCGCAGTTGTTGGAATTGTTGGCCTGGGTCACTTCAAACCCGAACGGTTTTGACCCTGCGAACCCAAACTTTGTGGATGCCGATGGGTTTGTGACAGGTGAGTTGAGGGTGGAGGTTCCATTGGCCCTTCGTGTCGAACAATTGGACTTTGTGGATACGCTGGATGCTTCACTGGAGTTTGAGGAAGAGGAACTGGAATTGGACTCTGCAGAGTTGAGGTTGATCCTCCACAATGGTTTTCCATTTGGCGTTGACGTTGCTGTGACGTTCTTGGATGAGTTTGGAACGGCATTGGACAGTCTGAGTATGGCGCCATTGCCCCTGTTTACCATGCCTGTATTGGATGGCTCCGGTGAGCCGTTGGAGCCGGCTGTTTTTGTGTACGACCTGCCATTGAATTGGGACCGTGCAGACCGTTTGCGGGCCATGACCAGAGCCGTGGTGCGCGTGTGGTCGTCCACTGCAGAAGCGCAAAGTGGCGAGACGGTATACTTAAACGAGAGCCAGTCATTGCGTCTTGAACTGGCGGCAAAACTTTATGCGCGTGTTGACTTGTAAAGCGGGCCAAATTCAGGGACTGCTCGTCTTGATGCTGGTGGGGCTCTGTTTCTCTGGCAAAGGGCAATTGGGCCCGGTTGAAATGCTGCCAGAATGGGGGCAGGCAGGCTGGTCTAACCCCGCAATTCTGCACCCTTCTGGCGGCCACTTTCTCATCGGCGGCCTGTCAGGCGGTCAGTTTGAGCTGGACCATACAGGGCCCGCATACTCGGACTTTATCAGCGCAGATGGAGTGATCGATCCTGTGGCTTTCCTTTCGAGTATGGACCCGCGGGAGTCGATAGGATTCAGGTCAGAAACCCCCATCATTTCGCTGGGTTTTCGCGATGAGAATCGGTTTGAATTTAGGTTGCGCAGCCGTGTAGTGGCTGAACAGCTGTTTGATTACGACAGGGACTTGTTTGATTTGGCGTGGCGCGGCAATGGCCACCCTGACAACATCGGCCGCCCCATTTCTTTGGCTGACATGGGGGTGAACTCTCAGGTGTACTTCGACCATGGGGTGAGTGTTGGCGCGATGGCCAAGGAAGACAAGTTGTGGTTGGGGTGGGGCATTCACTTGCTCAATGGTGTGGCTGCCTTTCAAACGGAGACTTTTGATGTAGAATGGACCACCGACACTTTGGACTACAGCTGGGATCTATCAGGTGCTGCCACCTTCAATGCTGCCGGATTGAGTTTGGACTCTGTATTGGAACAGGGAGAAATTGAAGTCCCGGGCAATGGGGGCATACCCAATACCCTCGGAGCTGGCGTGGCTTTTGACTTCGGGTTTTTGTGGCGCCTGGGTTCATGGGTAGAGCTGGACGGTTCGGTTGAAGGAAGGGGAGGCATGAGGTGGCTGGAATCGCTCTCCAGCAAAAGGGTAGACCCGGCCAATTTTGTGTTGCAAGGAATAGACCTGGTGGGGGAATTTGACGGTGTCGGAGTAGGCTCGTCCGATTCTATTTCTCAGACAGTAGAAGATTGGGCTGAGGCTTTGACGGATTCATTGACAGACACATTTTCTGTCCAGTCTGACCCAGGACTGTCTGGTGCCTTTGACACCAGAATCCGAGAGACTTGGCGACTGGGCATGAGGTTCAAGCCCTCGAAGTCTTTTGAGATCAGTGTGATGGCTTACCGTCAATTCCGATTTGGCCGGACCACGGAGGGGGGGTTGTTCGGCGTGACTTACCGACTCGGAGGGGTTCTTACCGCCCACCTGCAGGGACAATACCATTCGAACAGATGGATGTGGGGATCGGGCTTGTCGCTCAGAGGGGGCCCTGTCCGGCTTTCTGTTTCTGCCCGAAATGTGCCCGGTTTATTGCTGCCGCTGGATGCAGGGCATTGGCAAGGCCAAGTAGGAGTCTCCTTTGATGTGGGCTATGCCCAAAAGAAGAAGAAGCGGCGCAAGAACGACCTCGGAACAGGCAAAGGCATGTGGCACTGAGCGCCACTTTAGCATCAACTGTTGAGGAAGTCTTCGTACCCGATGCCCCGGAGGAATTGAGACAAGGAATGGGCCTCGAGGTCCAAATAAACCCCTGACCATCCTGCGTTGATGGCGCCTGCGACATTGGCTCGGGTGTCGTCGATCAACAATGTCTTGGCCGGGTTGAGGTCAAACTGTGCAGCCACTTCCTCAAAAGCCTTGTGATGGGGCTTGCGCTGGCCAAGCCGATGGCTATAGACCAACTGTCGAAACCACTGTGGGAACTTTTTGTCTCTGGAGTTCAGGATTTGCTGCTCGAAATGGGCGGCATGCAGGGCATTGGTATTGCTGAAGAGGATCAGGTCAAACCGGGGCTCCAATGTCTTGAGCCAGGCCATGGCTTCCGGGCGAAGGCCAATCAAAAGTGAATTCCACGCTTCCAACACATCTTCGAGGGTTGTCCCTGGTTGGCACCTTTCGCGCAGTACCGTCAAAAACTCACGCTCTTCCAAATGTCCTGTCTCGAGGGCGCTGAAAATGGCACTTTGTTGGCCGTGCCGAAATTCTAGATCAAAGTCCGGAATCCCCAATTTGGCGAAGGCCTGGGTGGTTCTGTTGTGGTCGATCTCGTAGAGCACGCCACCAAAGTCCAAGACGATGTGCTCGAATTGATGCCAGTCAATGGGGAACAGCGCGGGCGTTGGCATTCCAGTTACAAGTGCAGTACCCAAGCCTGGTCAACGCCATGGTGACTTTTCAGGCTTTTTTGGAAGGATACGGCGCGGTTGATGTTGTCGAAACAGCCTGTTGAAACCCGGTGATTGCCATTGGGACCAGGCAAAATGGAGGTGGCGTAACCGAGGGATTCAAAACGGCGTGCAAGGCCAGCGGCCCTTTGCATGGAGCTAAAGGTGCCCGCAATGACATGGTGACTGCAACCCGTGGACAGGGGCTGGGGTGCGGGAAGCGGCATCAGGGCTTCTCTCTGGGCTCCCGCTTCAATGGTGGGTGCTCCAGCACGGACGAAGCTCAAGTTGTTGTGCGCTGCTGGCTCTGGAAAGCGGATGTCCTCGCCGTCAATGCGGGGCAAGTAAGACGATGACTTGCTGCGGTTTAAACTGAGGAACTCAAATTGATCGCCTTCTGATTGGCCCCACCACAGTGATCCAGCCACCAGCAAAGGCAGCACAAGGACGGCAGCCATGCGCACCCATGCACCGGACCAATGGTCTGCAGTGGCGGTTGTTTCTGGGGTGGCTTCAGGGGCTGTTTTTACAGCGGTTCCTTTGTGGTCTTGGACCTTGCGTTCACTTTCTGCGGAGCGGTCCACCCAAGGGATGCGGCCGAGGCCAGGAGGAGCATAGCGCTCTCCCAATCGGGACTCAGGAGCGAATCCAAAGGAGCCACTGTCCATTTGATAGAGCCGACCTAAACCTGGAATCTCCCGGGTTTCTCCTGACTCGAGATGGAGCTTCAGCGAAGCAGCCTCTTTATCAATGAGGGCCGTAGCGGCGTCCGTGGTGCAGTTTGTAGCCCTGCGGATTTCTTGTTCCAGCAGGCCGTCACGTACTGTGAGCTTGGGATTGAAGACCACATTGCGTCCTGGCGGAACCCATTCGCCTTTATCGCCATCAAAGCGCGCAGGAACAGGATGCGCCACGAAACCACCGAGTCCAGGAATCACGAGGCAGTCGTGATCGTGAAGCAGAAGAGGCAGGGCTTGGATCAAGAAATCCGTGTCCGTGTTGCTAGGCATTCAAAGCCGAAAATAAGGTGATTCCTCCTTGCTCGGCCTACTTCACCTTTTGATTGCCCCATTCAAGGTGTGTGTTGCTGGAACCAAAGCCGCAAACGGTCGAGGTCTTCGGCTGTATCCACGGGCCCTGGGGAGGTTCCGTCTTCGACAGAGACCATCCCGATGGACATTCCATGTTCGAGCCACCGCAACTGTTCTAACCGTTCGCTTTGTTCGAGGGCACTTTGGGGCAGGGCGCTGCAGCGTTTAAGGGCGCCCGGGGCGAAGCCATACATGCCAATGTGGATGTGAAACGGTCCTCCTGAAGGAACAGGCGCCCGCGAGAAATACAGGGCTTGAAGTTGCCCATTGACGGCCACCTTGACGCGGTGTGGAGATTCGGATTCACCGGGGCTTGCTGAGCGCATGGCGGTGACGATGTCCCATTGTTTTTCTTGGAGCGCAGCGCAGACAGCGGACAGGTGATGGGGGTCGGGAAAAGGCTCATCGCCTTGCAGGTTGATGACCGCACCTCCGTCTCCCCAGGAATGCCATACTTCTTGGCAGCGGTCTGTTCCAGTGGTGTGTGAAGGATCTGTGAGTACCGCCTCTCCCCCGGCATCGGCAATGGCCCTGGCAATCTCTTGGCTGTCTGTGGCCACGCACACCCTGTGGATGTCGGGATGTCGGTGCGCTGCGCGCCAAGTGTGCACGATCATGGGCTCGCCTCCAATATCCGCTAAGGGCTTGTTTGGCAGGCGGGTGGAGCCAGATCTGGCCGGAATGATGGCAGAAATGTTCACGGGGTGAAGGTGTAACGGATCAGCCAGAGCCGGTTGGCTTCTGCAGCCAGGGGCCGCAACGCATAATTGAGGTTAGCGGCATTGCGAACGATGAGTTCCACATGGTGGCGGTCATCAAACTTTCGGCCGACTTGAAAGTCATGAATCCATTGGGCTTGAGGGCGCTCTGCCAACCAGTCGATCAGCCCATATTCGAGCAGTCCCAACTCTTCGATGTCGAGGAACGCTTTGTCGATGTTCTGGATGGTGGTGTTTCTCGCTCCGTTCCAACCTAGGGTCCAACCGGAAGCATGCTGTAGGCTCAGATTGGCGCGGAAAGTGTTCAAGATGCGGTACTTGAGCACATGGTTGGTGGTGTCGGAACTGGTGGAGTTGTAGCTCACGCCGGATGTGCTTCCTCCCGAAAAAGTGGCGTAGATGGAGTCCGGTGTCAAGCTGACGGGGTCCAACATGGTTTGCCCAATGAGCCACTGAACCTTCCATTGCCCGACCTCTCCCGTGCCCATGGTGCTCCATTCGAGGCCGCTTACCTGCGCTTGTCCTGTGTTGATGCTGCGAAAACCGAGGTCAAGCAAGCCGTTTCCTGTGTTCCCCCAGATTCCAAAGGTGTATTCGATGAAATTCTCGAAGTCTTGCTGGAAGACGGCCACGTCGAAAAAGCCTTTCCATTGGCCTTGTTGACCAAAGCGGAACCCTTGTTTGATTCCAATCTCCATGTTGGTAGAAGATTCGGGCCGAATGTCGAGAGAAGGGAAGACGCTGATGCCGCCAACTGTGGTGCGGATGAACTTTTCTGCAATGCTTGGGAAGCGAAACCCTTGTCCGAAGCTGGCCCGAAGAAAGCTGGCTTGGCCGAACCTGTAGTTGAGGCCTGTTCGGAACACCGTTTTCCCGAGGGATACGCTGTCGAGGGTGAAGTGCTCGTATCGCGCACCCACGGTGAGGTTGAGCCGTTTGTGTGGATGGGCGTCCATTTGGAGGTAGGCCGCGCGGTTGGAAGCGTCGTGTATAGAGTCTCCTGTGCCCGCGTCATAGAGTTCGGCAATGCTGCGGGTGCCTTGGGCGTAGAGGCCGCCTGTGGCGGTCCAGTTTTCTCCCCGATACCGCGATCTGTACTCGCTCTGCCAGGTGTTGGAAGCGTTGCTTTGGTTGTTGTCGTTGTCATTGACAAGCTTGAGAAAGCGGCCTTGGATTCGGTGATTCCAAGCGCCATTGGAACGTTCGAAATGGGGGTCAATGGTGACCATGCGCTGCACGGTGCGTGTGTCTGCGCCAGGAGTGGCGGCGTAAAATCCTGTATCTGCATCTGCCCACAGCAGTGTGTTTACCCCCTCTCCGCTGATGGCATTGGCGCGAAGTCCATACCCCCAACCGCCGTTTTTAGGGGCGTGTTCCCAGGCGCCATTGACGCGCCATTGTCGCTCGGCGTCATAATGATCCACAGTAAAGGGGTTGTAAGGGCGGTTGTGGGACAGCCCGGTAGCGGGATCGATTTGGGGTCCTTTGTGTCCATCACTTCCTTGCCATTGGCCTCCAAAGCTGATGCCGTCTCCATTGTTGAGCCGCCGGGTGTGCAGCCACGAAGTGCTGCTTTGCATCAGACTGCGGTTCCAGTATTTGCGCCCATTTCCAGGGTTGCTAAACACACCATGTTGGACCGTGACCCTCGTGAGCGGTTCTGGGTCGGGGAAAGCGGTGCGGAATTGGATGACCCCGCTCAATGCAGAGGAGCCATAAAGAACGCTGCTTGCCCCTTTGACGACCTCGACCTGTTCTAGGTTTTCCAAGGGCAGGAACCCCCAAGTGGGGCGGCCGGCATCCCCACTGAGAACAGGCAAGCCGTCGAGGAGGACAGCGACCCTGGAGCCCGCTCCAAAACTGTAGCCGCTTCCCCCGCGAATTTGGGGTTCGCTGTCTACGATGGTCACGCCAGGGGTTCTAGAAAGGCTTTGGTCAGCGCTGGTGGGGGCGCCTTGGTTGACGAGTTCTGGTGGGAGCACGTCGATGGAAACGCTGACTTCGCCCAAGTCTTGCTCAAACCGCCCTGCAGAAATCACAGCCGTTCCAATTTGGGCCACATCGGTGGAAAGCGAGATGTTGCGGGTCAAGTTGCCCTCCCATTTTTCGAGGGTTTCCGTCCATTCGAGGTAGCCTACATAGCGCACCCGCAGAATGGGGGCATCGTTGGGGTCAAGTGCAATGTTGAACTGGCCATCCATGTTGGTGGACGCGGTGGCGCTGCCGAGCATGACCACTGCCCCTGGCAGACTTTCTCCACTGATGCCGTCGGTTACGGTTCCATTGAGTGTCGGTGCATTCTGGGCTTGAAGCCCTGAGACGTTGAGCACGGCCAAGGAAAGGACAGAGAGGAGGCAGCACCAGGCGCGCTGCGCTGGTTTTTTGGGAGGTGTACCAATGGTGGACATTGCTTCGAATGTAAAGCCAACAAGGGCGTTGGCGAAGTGTATGTGATCGGTACTCCCCACAGGGGCACTTTGGCGCCATGTTTCACAAGGAAGAAATAGACCCCATTGCAGGACACGTTTTGGGCAATGCTGAGGGCTGGCTTTTGGATTGGTTGACGGCAGCACAGTTGCCAAGGTTCAACAGCAAGGGCACCTTGCGCGTGGTGCGAGAAGTGGGGCTGGGAGCTTGGCTTTCAGGGTTCCCCCCTGACCTTTTAGCGCCTGCACGTGAGCGGGCATGCAGGCAGCGCGATCAACTGCGCGACCAAGGTGTGGAACCTTTGATTTTGGGAAGAACAGGCTATCCTCACCTGTTGGCACAATTGCCCGATGCGCCTTGGGTACTGTTTGCAAAGGGCAACGTCGAGGCTTTGTCCAAACGTCGGCCGCTTGGGGTGGTGGGAACCCGTAAGGCCAGCTCTGTGGGACATGGCGCCGTTGCCGCGTTGTTTGACGGGATGGAAGGCGAGGATTGGACCATGGTCAGTGGAATGGCAGATGGCATTGACGCTGCTGCACACCGCATGGCGTTGGACCGGGAAGTGACGACAGTAGCTTGCTTGGCTCACGGTTTGCATGCGGTTCATCCGAGGTCAAACCGATACCTGGGAGAGCGGGTGGTGGACGAAGGTGGATGTTGGGTCTCCGAGTACCGCTGGGGGACGCCACCATCGAAATACACCTTTCCTGCGAGGAACAGGATCATTGCTGGACTGGTAGAGGCCGTGGTGGTGGTGGAATCTGGAGATCCGGGGGGCAGCTTGATTACTGCGAGGTTGGCGCAGGATTATAACCGAAGGGTGTTCGCTCTGTCTCCAACTTGGTGCGCTGAGGCGATGCGTGGCAATGCCCGCCTTATTCGGGAACAGGTCGCTGAATTGTTGCATGCGCCTGAAGACTTGCCCCGCGCCATGGGCTGGAAAACAAAAAGTCAGGCGGTGTCAATGGAGGGTGCGACCAAACCCTCGGCGTCGTTGGATGAAGCCGTGATCAGCCGGTTGGACCCTTATCAGGCGCAGCCTTTTGAGGTCCTCGTAGAGAAGTTGGAAGCCGACCCTAAGGCAGTGCGCAAAACACTGTTGGAGGCAGAATTGGCAGGATGGGTAAGGTGTTGGCCAGGCGATCGTTTCACGCGAACTGTCCGGTGAGGCCGCTGAGAATCAGAGCTTGTTCATGATTTCCTCTATGTCTACCATGCAAGACATGCACTCATTCGACAATTTGGTAACCCGCTCCTCTATTTCTTGAATAGGCGCTTGGTTCTTGGCGAGTACTTCCAGTTTTTTGAAGTCCTCGTATGCCTGGGTGTAACCAATGGCGCCGGCAGCACTTTTCAGTTTGTGGGCGTAGAACCCAACCTGTTCGAAATCGCTGTTGGAGACACTTACAGTGAGCGCCTCCATGTCCTTTGGAGTGTTGCGCACAAAAATGTGGAGCACTTGACGTAAAAACGCGGGGTCGTTTCCAACGATTCGCTTTAGGTGATCTAAATCTAGAACGGCCATGTGTGTAAATATCAGCTATTTATTTGGCTTACCATTGTCCAGTGACCCATTTCCACAAATCATTTCCATTGGCCAGTGCCATGAGTGCCAAAATGAACAGTAAACCGGCCAACTGGCTGTATTCCATGAACTTCTCACCAGGTTTTCTTCCCGAAACCATCTCGTAGAGCAAAAACATGACGTGGCCGCCATCTAATGCGGGTATGGGCAGCAGGTTCATGAAGGCAAGGATGATGGAAAGCAAGGCGGTGATGTTCCAAAAGCTCTCCCAATTCCATTCGGGACTAAAAATGCTGCCCAAAGTGATGAATCCACCCAGCTGCTTGGAGCCGCCGGGTCGGAAGAGGAAGCGCAATGAAGACACGTAGCCCGTGAGCGTAGAGGTTGCTTTTGCCGTTCCTCCAGTGAGCGCTTCGATGGGCCCAAATTCTTGTTCCTCAAACTCGAACACCCCGAGTTCTTCGTAGCTCACTGGAAAGAAGCCCAACTTGCCATCTTGGTCGACTGAAGCAGAGAGGTATTGTACGTCACCGTCTGCAGGCATAGGCTGTGCGTTCCTGTCGACACTTGGGTTGAGGGTGTTGTGCCGAACGCCGATCGCAACACCTTCTTGGCCTTTGAATTGGGCCAAAGCTTGCACAACACTCTGAAAGTAAGGGGTGGCTGTGCCGGCCACGGAGAGGATTTGATCTCCGGCTTGAAGTCCGGCGGCCTCAGCACCAGAACCGGGAGATACGCGGTCTACAATCGCGGGAAGATTGACGTTAATCGGGCTGGTGCCCTTGGGCAAGTCTTCGGCGTTGTTCAACAAGACTTGACCGAGCTCAGTTTGGAAGTTGAGTTCTTGTTTGATGCCGTTTCGAATGACCGTGGCTTTGGTGACTTGGGTTCCAAAAACAACCGAGCGGAAGTCGTCGAGTTTCTGAACGGGTTCTCCTTGAAGGGAGATCACCACGTCGTCATTTTGAAAACCAGCTTCCTGCAATGGTTCTACAAACGACAATCCATAGGGAAGTCGGTCTATGCGCAAGTCACGGTCTCCCCAAACAAAGAGCACCATGGAATAGATCAGAACACCCAGGATCAGGTTGACTGTCACGCCGCCGAGCATGATGATCAGGCGCTGCCAAGCAGGCTTAGAGCGAAACTCCCAAGGTTGGGGTGGCTTTGCCATTTGTTCCTTGTCCATGGACTCGTCGATCATACCGGCGATTTTGACATAGCCGCCCAAGGGCAACCAACCAATTCCATAGACGGTTTCTCCAATCTTGCGTTGGAAGAGGGCCCCCTTGATGTCGAAGAACAAGAAGAATTTTTCTACACGGGTCTTGAAGAGCCGGGCAGGAATGAAGTGACCGAGCTCGTGTAGCACGATCAAAAAGGACAGGCTGAGCAGGAATTGGCCTGCTTTGATGAGAATCTCCATTCGGACGCGGTGCAGAAAGGTTCCAGTCGTTATGTGCGGCTGAAAGTTTGATGCAAAACTACGCCGCAACAGGGTGCTGCGTCATTTTTAACGCCTTTTCCGGCTGTTCGTCCGCATCTTGCCATCTCGTAACGGTGCTGCACCGCGTTACATCACAATATGCCTGATTCCTCCAAGCAGAAATCCAACTCCGGTCGCAAGTCCAAGGCGGCTGTTCAGCGCGACCGGTTTGTCGGGCCCAGTCTTTTGATGTGGGCCGTGATGTTGGCCCCCATTGCAGGCATTGCAGCCTTGCTGATGCTGGCTTCCACGTCTGATTTACCAGACACGGAGACGCTCGCCAACCCAAAAACGGACTTGGCCACCCGCATTTACACCGTCGATGGGGTTCAATTGGGCAGTTTTTACCGTGAAAACCGAGCAGATGTGCGGTACAGCGACTTGCCAGAGTCCCTCGTTCAAGCCCTTATTTGTACCGAAGACGTGCGGTTTAGGGACCACACGGGGGTCGACTTTAAGAGCTTGGCCAGGGCCATCATCTACCTCGCCAAAAGGGGCGGTGGCAGCACCATCACGCAGCAGTTGGCCAAGCAGCTTTTCACGGAACGGTATGACCGGACAGGGTTTTTTGAGCGGGCAGTGCTGCAGAAGCCCAAAGAGTGGATCATCGCGACGCGGTTGGAGCGTCAGTACACCAAAGACGAAATTATCGGACTGTACTTGAACCGTTATGACTTCTTGAACCAGGCGGTGGGCATTCGCAGCGCGGCTCAGGTTTATTTCGGTAAGTCTGTTCAATCATTGGAGGTTCATGAGTCGGCGATGTTGGTGGGGATGCTGAAAAACAGCGCCCTCTTCAATCCATTGCGCAGGCCAGAATTGGTCGTTGAACGCCGCTCCACGGTGATGTCACAAATGGCCAAATACGGCGTCCTTCCTGCAGAGGACTTGGACAGCCTCAACGCCTTGTCATTGGGCTTGCGTTATCAACGGGTCAGTCACGATGAGGGTCCAGCCCCTCATTTCCGCGAGAAGTTGAGGGCCGAGGTGGGGGAATTGCTTTCTGACAAAGCCGATGATGGATCCTTTAAGGTTGCCAAGGCTGATGGTGCGCCTTACGACTTGTACCGCGACGGCCTTGTCATCCATACGACGCTGGACAGCCGATTGCAGGCTTATGCGGAGTCTGCCGCCAACCGTCACATTCGGGGTGAATTGCAGGCGGATTTTTGGAAGGACTTGAAGCGAACCACTGGCAGGTCTTGGCCCTTTTTCTCCGAAGACATCTTGCCCAAGGAGCAAGACAGGATCCTCGACAGGGCAGTGCAACAAAGCCGCAGGTACCGCCTCGCAATGGGCAAGGAATGTCCCGAGTGTGCCCGTCCGGCATACTACATCTCTGAGCTGGACAGTGCGGGCCAACGCGTGCATTTCTGCCGGCCGGGTAAGGGCGGATGCGGCCATGCTTGGCCGGTGACTTCGCGCCGTGAATTGGACGCTCAATTCGAGGAGAAGACCCAAACGAGGGTGATGGGGCTCGAAGGTTGGGTGGACACTTTGATGAGCCCCATGGACAGCATCAGGCACCAAAAGACCCTCTTGCACGCAGGCCTCATGAGCATTGATCCGAGCAATGGAGAAATCAAGGCGTGGGTAGGAGACCTCGATTACCAGTGGTCGCAGTTTGACAATGTGAGCCAGTCTCGGCGGCAGGTGGGTTCGACCTTCAAGCCTTTCGTTTATGCGACCGCGGTGCGTCTGGGGCTCGATCCTTGCACCGAGTTGCCCAACCAGAAAACCTGCATTGACATGCCGGAGGGTCAGGACCCCTGGTGCCCCGAAAACAGCGACCTCGAGTACGGAGAGATGGTGACCTTGGAATATGCCCTCGCCAATTCCATGAACACCGTGACCGCCAAGCTCATCAAGGATTATGGCGTACAGCGCGTGGTGGACCTGGCCCATGCCATGGGCATTGAGAGCGACATTCCTGCAGTGCCGTCCATTGCCTTGGGTGTGGCGGAATTGTCCCTGCAAGAGGTCACCTCTGCCAACGCAACCTTTGCAGGTGGGGGAGTGTGGCATGCTCCGCGCATCATTCGGCGCATTGAAGACAAGCGGGGCAACACCATCTATGAGCCGCGCCCCCAGATCCGACAGGGTTTGGATGCGGCCACGGCTTATCGCGTTTTGGAGATGATGAAGGGCGTAGTAGACGGCGCTTACAATGCCGAACTCGGGGTGACCAAGGGCACAGGTATCCGTTTGCGCATGGACCTCGAGCGCCGCGAATATGACGGCCTGAAAATCCCGATGGCGGGCAAAACCGGTACGACCCAATCCAATGCCGACGGTTGGTTCATTGGGCTGACACCGGAGTTGGTGACCGGAGTTTGGGTGGGGGCTTCGGATCCGGCGATTCGCTTTTCGACCACTACAAAAGGACAAGGCGCCAATACCGCGCTTCCGATTTTTGGGTTCTACATGAAGGACGCGCTCGCGGACCCTGAGGTGGGCTTGCTCGCCGAGGATTTTAGACCGCCTGTGGGGGTCATGGACGCTGTCCCATGCAGGGAATTGATGGAGGCGAGGGGCATTGACTTTAGAGATGAGGGCGGGGTGGAAGACGAAGATTTGTTTGAATGATCAGGACGAGCACATGGCACTGAACAAGACGGTTAAGGATGCAGCAGCGGCGTGCAGCGGCATTGAAAGTGGAATGACCCTGATGTTGGGTGGGTTCGGCCTGTGCGGGATCCCTGAAAACTGCATCAATGAGCTTGTCCGGTTGGGCGTGACCGACCTCACGTGCATCTCCAACAATGCAGGGGTCGACGATTTTGGGCTCGGGCTGCTTTTAAACGGCAAGCAGATTCGCAAGATGATCTCTAGCTATGTGGGAGAGAACGATGAGTTCGAGCGGCAGATGCTGTCGGGTGAGCTCGAGGTGGATTTGATTCCACAGGGCTCGTTGGCCGAACGCTGCCGAGCGGGTGGGGCTGGAATCCCCGCTTTCTTCACGCCAGCGGGCTTCGGCACGGAAGTCGCCGAGGGCAAAGAAGTGCGGGAGTTCAATGGGAAGCCGCACATTCTCGAGTCTGCACTGACGGCGGATTTCGCCATCGTCAAAGCTTGGAAAGGGGATACGGCAGGCAACCTCATGTTCAAGGCGACGGCCAAGAATTTCAATCCCGCCATGGCGATGGCGGGCCACATTACCATTGCCGAGGTGGAGGAGCTCGTGCCCGTGGGCACGCTTGACCCCAATCAAATTCACACGCCCGGCATTTTCGTCCAACGGATTTTCCAAGGGGATACCTTCGAGAAGCGCATTGAACAGCGCACCGTTAGCCAGGCATGAGCATGGGCCCATTGGCATACATCGGTCCCGGTGGAGGGGTCACGCTGGGCGCTTTGGTGGTCATCTTCATTGGGGGCATCGTGCTGCTCGCCTTTGGATTTATCATTTGGCTGCGTGTCAAGCGTTTTCTGCGTGGCGATGGCAAGGGCAAATGGGGCCTGAAATTGGCCTTGCAAGGGGTGTTCCTGTTGGCCTTGCTTTCCGTCTTTGGTTGGATGGTACAGCACCGGGCCAAGAAGGACCGGGATTTCGGGGCGCTGAATGGTGTGGTGGAAACCTTGTCGGGCTTTCCCGACCTGTTCAAACGCTCTGTTGAAGAGGTACAAACCCTGCCGCAGACCTTTGTTTCCACGCCACAAGACTTCGAGGCTGTCAACCTCTTGGAAGAGGATGTTTTGACTTTGACGGCCTACTCCAATGATGCCGAGGGCAGGACCTTGGCGGTGCGCAATCTGCGCTCGGGAGAGGTGCTGCATGAGTGGGTGCTGCCCGACACACTCGGTCCTTTGAAGCCGCATTGGCGTGTGCACCACCCTTTGCTGCTCGAGGACCAATCGGTGGTCAGTTTCATCACCAACCGTTCTCCCTTGTTTCGCTTGGACGCAGAGGCCAATCTGGTCTGGCGTCAGGACAGCTTGAGCTTCCACCACGCCATCAACCGCGCGGCCAACGGAGACCTGTGGGTGTGCGCCATGCGCTGGGAGCGCGGTGGACGGCACATTGCTTACCGCGGCCGCTACGCCATGGGCGACAAAACGGTGCATTTTCTGGACAACAGCGTAGCGCGCATCGACGCGGGTACTGGCCACATTCTGGAGGTGCATTCCATGGTGGAAATGCTCAAGGAGAATGGATTGGACCACCTCGTATTGCGGTCTGGAGATGCACAAGACCCCCTGCATTTGAACGATGTAGAGCCGGCGTTGACCACCTCGGCGCATTTCAATCAAGGCGACCTGTTCTTGAGCTTGCGTAACCTGCAGTGCGTCCTCCAATTCCGGCCCGCTACTGGTGAGGTGATCCGGGTGATCGATGGCCCCCTCGCTGCGCAGCATGATGTGGACATCGTCAACGACAGCACGCTGGCCATCTTCAACAACAACACCCAAGAAAACAAGGGGGTCTACACCAACCAAAGGGACAAATACCCGACCTCAAAGGACGAGGTAGAACTGGCCCAGTACCATTCAGAAATCACCTTGTACGACCTGTCCACTGGTGGGTTCATGCCCCTCTTTAGAGAGGCCATGGCCGATGAGGGCATCATGACCTTCAGCGAGGGATTGCAAGAGGCCCTTCCCGGTGACCGGTGGTTCCTTGAGGAGCAGAACTCAGGGGAGTTGTGGGTGCTGGGGCCGGGCGGCGTGGAATACCACGGGGTTCACCCGAGCCACCATGTGGGGCACCACCACTTGCCGAACTGGACCCGAATCTTGGACGCGTTTCCCGCTGAATGATGGCCCTGTTGCTCATTGCCTTAACGGGCCATTTGGCATTCTGGTTCTGGCGAAGCCGGCCCGGGATCCTGATTCGGTTGGCCAAAGACAGCGCGCAGCTGGTGGACGGCATGGTGCAGCCCGGCGATGACGACGCCAAGCTTGAAGCCTTGGAGACGCGCACAGCGCAGGTGCTCATTTCGTTTGTGCTGTTCCTGTTTTGGGTGGCTGTGGGAATGGCCATCATGGTGTCCTTGCCCTGGGGCTGGGACATCGCCATGAACAGACAGGATGGCCTCGCGGCCTTTTCCTCCTGGCAGGGGCTGCTCGCCATATCGGCAGGTGGCACCTTGGGTTTGCTCTACCCCAAAGGCAAGCCGTCCTCGTCTTCGTATTCCTCGATGAACCAGCTGGTGCACCACCTGATGCTGGATCACTTCCATTTGCAGCGTTGGTTGCACAACAAAGAAGTCAAGGGCTGGCGCAAGAAGGGCGGTATTCCAGAGCCGAAATTCCTGCTGGTGACGGGTTTGGCCAGGGCTGGAACGACCAGCTTGTTGCAACGCCTGATGGAGACCGATGCCTTTAGCAGCTTGCACTATGGGCACATGCCTTTGGTGGTGGCGCCGGGGACTTGGAGCCGTTGGAACAAGCCCAAGGAGACGGCGCTCAAAGAGCGCAGCCACGGCGATGGCATTCTTGTGGGGGCCGATTCTGCGGAGGCGTTGGAGGAACCCTTTTGGCGGTTGCGGACCGAAGCTGGATATGTTCAGGATGATGTGCTCGAGCCGCACAGGGTATCGGCAGAAGACCACGCGGCCTACCTCGACTTTCAGGGCCTGGTGCGCGAAAACGGCAAGGTTTACTTGGCCAAGAACAACAATGCGCTCTTGCGTTACCCCGCCTTGCGGAGCCACAACAAGGATTTCCGGGTGGTACTCATGTACCGCGAGCCCTTGGCGCACGCAGCTTCGCTGTTGGCCATGCACCAGCGTTACACCGCAATGCAAAGCGAGGACCCTTTTGTGAAGATTTACATGGATTGGCTGGCCCACCATGAGTTTGGCTTGGGCCACAAGCCTTTTCGTTTTGATGCCGGAACCAGCCGAACCTCGGGATCAACATCTGACCCGGACACTTTGGAATATTGGTTGGACCGTTGGATGGATTATTATGAGCATGCCCTGACTGCGGACGCGCACGGGGTGTTGTTTGTGTCGCATGAGATGTGGAGCCGCCGTCCGGCTGAAGTTTTGGCTGCAGTGCTCGATGAGGTTGGCGTAGTGGCTGCGCCCCTGAATCTAGAACCGCATACGCGTAAGAGGAAGGCTGAGGACGCGGTGGAAGCTGCACAACTTGAGCGGGTGGAAGCCCTTTACAGCCGGCTCATGGAGCGGGCGTTACATTTGGATTGACCCATGTTGGACAAGAACGGCATCGCGCGGCGCATCGCGCAGGAACTCAAGGACGGTTGGTACGTGAACCTCGGTATCGGCATCCCGACGCTGGTGGCCAACCACATTCCCCAAGGCATTTCTGTGGAATTCCAGAGCGAGAATGGCATCCTCGGCATGGGGCCTTTCCCGACGGAGGCGGAGGTCGATGCGGACTTGATCAATGCGGGCAAGCAGACCATCACGGCGCTGCCCGGCGCGGTCTATTTCGACAGTGCGACCTCGTTTGCCATGATCCGTGGTCAGCACGTGCAGCTTACGGTGCTCGGAGCTATGGAGGTCAGCCAAGGGGGCGACATCGCAAACTGGAAAATCCCGGGCCGCATGGTCAAGGGGATGGGCGGCGCCATGGATCTCGTGGCCTCGGCCGAAAACATCGTGGTCGCCATGATGCACACCAACAAGCGCGGCGATTCCAAGCTGTTGCCGGCGTGCAGCCTGCCGCTGACCGGCGTGGCGTGCGTGAAGCGGGTGGTGACCAACCTGGCTGTCCTCGACATTCGCGACGGGGCCTTCCACCTTGTGGAGCGGGCACCAGGCGTTACAGTAAAGGAGATCCAGGCCGCAACGGCCGGAACGCTGATTGTCCCGGCAGAAGTGCCGGAAATGCAGCTGTGATCAGTCGCAGACCATCCCGAACGATCCGAGTAAGAGCAGGAGGTCACCGACGTTGACCAAGCCATCTCCATTGAGGTCTTCAGGTCCGGTGGTGACATCGCCAAATGCGGCCAACATCAGCAGGACTTCCGAAGTTCCGATGAGGCCATCGTTATCGAGGTCGGCTCCTTCGGGACAAGGGGAAAGGGATTCACAGGGGCTGTCTGCACCAGGTGTGGAGAAGGTCAGTCCGTAGGCCTGTTCGAACTGGGTGGGCGCTCCATCAAAGTGGGTGCGGACTTCCAGGTTCAGTTGCCCGCAGATGCCCGATTGGCCCAGTGTGGTGAACTGCCCGAGCAATTTCAGGTTGGATGCTGTCGGCCATTCCATGGACGTGTTGATGTAGTCAAAGACGACCCAACCGTCCCCCATGTCTGCATCGAACTGGATGGAACTGTCATCCATATCGTCCATGAAATCGGCAGTGCTGCCGAGGGCCTGGTAGTATGGAAACGCTTCCTCAGGCGCATGGTTCAAGGTCCACCAGGACGCTCTGTCATAAGTAGGGAAAATGGGAAAAAAGACGGGCGCGATGTTCGATGCGAAATAGCTGCTGTTGGAAGTCTGTAGTGCCGAGAAGAACAATCCATCGGGAGCGTTGAGCGTCAAGGGGAATTCCGCGGTGCCCCACACGCCGACAACGGTGACCTCTGGGTTGCTGACCTCAGCGTAGAGCCGGTAGGTAACGGCGCCGGCGGGAATGGTGTCGTTGGCGTCGATTAGATCCTGCTGAAGGGTGTCCACAGGTTCGATGAGAAGGCTGGAGATGATTCCAGTCGTTGCTTGGACCTCGGCTTGTGGACAGTTGGTGCCGAGATGGCGAGAGAGCATCAGCGCATCTTCGAAATCCCGATATCCGTTGTCGTTGAAGTCGTAGTCTGTGTTGCCGGCTACTCCGTAATCACTCATGAAGAGCAGCAGTTCATTGGCCGTAGTTACTCCATCGCCATTCAGGTCATAGGGACAGTCGTCTTGGCCAGCCATGTCGCTGACCGAGGCCATGACCAGTACGATGGACATGATGAGTTTGACAGTGTGTATT
>Ga0206125_10000211_pt1 | contig 78727 bp, 49 predicted proteins | sample Helgoland_Spring_4_FD_148598 | JGI IMG/M metagenome (GOLD analysis project Ga0206125, IMG submission 148598) | Pelagic subsurface seawater microbial communities from Kabeltonne, Helgoland, North Sea - Helgoland_Spring_Bloom_20160331_1 | ecosystem: Environmental > Aquatic > Marine > Epipelagic ...
TTTCAGTTGGGGGTCTCGGTCTACTCGGAATTTCTCTCGTAGCCTATTGGCTTGGTGCAGGTAATGCTAATCCAGACCTTGCAGCCGCAGCAGGATTCGGTATGGGTGCTTCATCCATCGCTCTCTTCGCTCGTGTTGGTGGCGGTATTTACACCAAGGCTGCTGACGTTGGTGCTGACCTTGTCGGCAAGATTGAAGCAGGAATTCCTGAAGACGATCCACGAAACCCTGGTGTTATCGCAGATAACGTTGGTGACAACGTTGGTGACGTTGCTGGAATGGGTGCAGATATCTTCGAATCCTTTGTTGGTTCGATTATCGCAGCAATGATTATTGCAAGTTCCAAGGGATTTGGTGGGGATCTCTTCACAGGGAATTCGAGCGATTACATCATGATGCCAATTATGCTTGGTCTCATTGGTTATGTAGCATCCATTGTTGGTGTGTTCTCAATGTTCGTTCTCAAGAACGGCAAAGACGCAGCAGCAGCGCTACGTAACACCACATTCATTGCAGCAGCTTTGTTCTGGGCAGGCGGCTATGGTGCCATCCAGGCTGGCTTAATCGACGTCCATCTAGGTGTTATGCATTCAGTCGTACTGGGCAGTATTGTCGGAATCCTCATTGGATTAGTCACTGAATATTACACCGGTATTGAGCCAGTCTTTGGAATCAAAACCAGGGCCATTCCTCACATCGGTGAAATGTCCAAGACTGGACCTGCAACCAATGCTATTGCCGGACTTTCAGTCGGTATGATGTCAACTTTCATCCCAATCCTTCTGATTGCAGGTGGAATTCTTGGTGCAAACCACTTTGGTACCCTGGGCGATGGAGAATTTGGCCTCTATTGCATCGCAATGGCTGCAATGGGCATGCTTGCTACAGTTGGTGTGACCATGACCGTCGATGCTTACGGACCGGTTGCTGACAACGCAGGTGGAATTGCCGAGATGAGCGGACTTGGTTCCGATGTTCGAGCAATTACCGATGAACTTGATTCAATCGGAAACACGACTGCAGCAGTCGGAAAAGGATTCGCTATTGGTTCAGCAGCATTGACTGCACTTGCACTGTTCGCCGCATACACTGCGGCAGTGGGCACAGACAATCTCGACCTTACCTTAACCAATCCAATGGTTGTCATTGGACTTCTCATTGGTGGCGGTCTACCCTTCGTGGTTGCTGCTATGACCATGACTTCAGTCGGTAAGGCTGCGGGCGACATGGTTGTCGAGATCCGACGCCAGTTCGCTATCATGAGAGAAAGTTTGTCCAACGACAAATCGTTTGAAGGCGACATCGAGGATGCGACAACATGGCCAGAAAAGGTCGTTTCAGGCAACATGACTTACCCAGATTCACAAACTTGTGTTGATATCTCAACAAAGGCAGCTCTCCGAGAAATGGTAGGTCCTGGTGTTGTTGCGGTTCTCGCACCCGTCATCGTTGGATTGGCCCTTGGAGCAGATGCGCTTGGCGGGCTTCTTGCTGGTTCTCTGGTTACCGGTGTTCTCATGGCTTTGTTCATGGCCAATGCTGGTGGCGCTTGGGATAACGCCAAGAAAGCCATCGAGCAAGGTCACATTGAAGGTGCTAAGAAAGGCGACGATGCCCACGAAGCAGCCGTCATTGGTGACACCATCGGTGACCCGTTCAAGGACACATCCGGTCCATCACTCAACATTCTCATCAAGTTGATGTCCATTGTTGCCGTTGTTTTGGCTGGCATTGACGGACTACTTGTCTGAGACCCTTAGAAGCGTTACCCTTTCAAGAGGGGCCGTGAACGGATGGCCATGCGAAGCACATGTGCACTTGCCTTGATGATGGTCTCCTTGTGTTTGGCTGGATGCCTCGATGGCCCCACTGTGAATTCAGGGATGGGCGACACCACTGAAGAGGAACTTGCTCTTCCCGACTGGAATATTGGGGACCAGTGGCTCTACACCTTCGTAACACCTCAATTCGGAGAAGACAGTGCTCGTTTGGTTGTTGCTGAAAAAGACAACGAGTCTGGAAACTACCGACTCGGTATTTCCTCTAAAGAAGAAGCACAACGGCACGCTGTCATCAATCACAATCCCTTCCTCGGTCGAGTGACCATGGACGGCCTATCGGTCTATGAGCAAGGTGACCCACAACCGGTTTTCAACTTCCCATGGAACGTTGGCGACTCGTGGGACTTTACCTTGTTCGGTCAAGAATGGACGGCTGAAACCGATTCCATCTACAACGGGGCCGTTGAAGTAAGTGCAACTTCCAGCGACGGCCACTCACTAGCCTATTCGTTCAGCGGTAGGAACGGTTTTGTTGACTCATTGATCTGGTCCGATGATGAAGGTACTGAGCAACTCATGATGCAGCTCACACAGACAAAAACAGATTATGAAGGCGATGTGTACTTCTATCAAGCCCGTGATTTATTGGATTCGGTTTACGAGAACAACGAAAACGACATTTCTGATTCTTTCCTTGACAGCGGACATCCCGATGGAACAGACTGGGACGTCCTTGTTTGGTACATTGACCTTGATATCTCCGGAGGGGGTTCAGGAACTCTGTCCCTTAAAGACCACCAAGGGGCTTCTCCACTGGTTCGTACATGGGGTTCTGGAGCAACTGAAAAAGGCTCAATTGGTACAATTCCTTCTCTTTCAGGAGACTATTCACTCACCGTGACGCTAAGGGGAGGAGATTCAACGCTTCACTTCAAAGTCGCCGGCGGCATTTTTTCGCAGTGGACGTTGTGAGGGGCAACCATGCCTACGCTCATTATGATGCACGGCATGACAGGCGACGCCTCAATGATGCGACCCTTTGCGGAAAAAATACTTCCAATGGGGTGGACGCTCTTGGTGCCCCAAGCACGATACAAACACCCAACTCGGGGTTTTACCTGGTGGAGATATGAGAATTTTGACGCCGATGTGACGCGTCGAATGAACCTCTCACGAAAGGAACTTATCGACGTCGATGCTAGTCTTTCTCAGTTGGAGCATCTCATTGGAGCCGAAGCACCCCTTGGGCCGTTGGTTGTCGGTGGTTTTTCTCAAGGAGGTGCAATGGCACAGGAACTCCTTCATTTGCCGATTGCAGACCGCATCCAAGGAATTGTTTGTATTGGTACGCGGCTGGTTCGGCCGATGGAACTGAGAATACGACTTTCGGAGTTGGATTCAAAGCGTCTTTTTTGGATGCACGGTGAAAAGGATGTCCGAGTCCCGATTGAAGACGGATGGGCTGTTGCCCACCAGTTTGAATCCGCAGATTGGGCAGTGGAACTGATTGAGCACAAGAAGGGCCACATGATTCCAATCGAACATCATGATGCCCTCAAAGAATGGCTTGAGACCTTCATTTGAGATACCTGTTGGTCTCGTCGAATCCGCCAATAAAGCGCGGTTCATCTTCCCGTATGTCAAAGACGACGGGAACCGTGCGGTGGCCAGTTGCAGCCACGATCTGCTTTCGTAAGCCCGTGTGTTCATCAAAATTATATTCGGTGAAGCTGTAAGAACGTCCGTCCAAAAGACGCTTTAGCGCTTTGCAGTAACCACAGAAGTTTCCAGTGTAGACGAGGAAGTCCGTGTCTGCTTTTTCAGCATGCTCTAGAATCAGTTCTGCGGCCATGATGGTTCACTCGCAGCGTCTGCTTTAACCCTCTCGCGAGGGTGCCCACTGTTCAGATGATATTTCGGAACTGAACTCACCAGTCGAATCCAGACATAAGGCAGTCCATCCGTCGAGGTCGGGGATTCTTGGATTGTGAAAGGAAGCGAGAGCACCTTCCGAATGAATAAGGGCATGCGTCAAATGCAGGTTGACTTCTCGCTCAGACGCATGTCCAACGCGAATTAAAACAACTTCCATACCTTTCAAAGCCGCACTTCGAGCCAATACTTCAACGATGAGTTGCCCCATGCCGTGAATTGAATTGATGCTTGCTCCCATGGATGAGGACCATGTCTCGTCTTGGGTTTTCCAACGTCGCCCCTCAAGACTGCTCGTGTCACCTAGAACGATCACTCGTTGCAAACCGTTAGCGGTTGCAATTCCAAGCGATTCGTGCATGACCTGGACGCTGTCTTCCAATGCTAATATGCCTTCATGGCCGTTTCTTTTTGTCACGAGAAGAAGCGTGTCACAGCCGTTAACCGTTGAATGAAAGGTGACCCCGTTGATGCCGAGAAGTCTTGGGTCGTCAAGGGTAATGCCCACACACCATACATTGCCCATGGACATCGGATGAGGATGGAGGACATTTGTCTTCCCGTTGAGGTTGCTAGGATGAAACCACCCCCTCCATATACCTCGGCATCCTGAGAAAACCATGGCCCACCTGGTTTTTGTTTTGGCTTCAATGGGAAACAACAAAACACTTGCCAAAAGCGTTAGCATTCGGGCTCAAGAACTTGGTCACACCGTTGACATCCTTTCGCTCAACGATTATGAATTTCCGCTCTATTCTACCAAAATGGAAGAAGAAACTGATGATTTACCCGGTCTAGGGGACTTGATAGGTCGCTTGATTCAAGCCGATGCTTGGATGGTGTTCGCACCGGAATACAACGGATCTTATCCTCCGGTTCTCAACAATATCATCGCATGGTTGAGTCGGCAGGGTGACGACTTTCGTCGGCTCTTTCGAGATCGAACGGTTGCCCTCGCAACACACTCTGGCGGAGGTGGCTCCCATGTCATCATGGCGATGCGGATGCAATTTTCCTACTTGGGGTGCAACGTGATAGGCCGTTCTCTGATGACGAACAGCAAAAAACCAGCCAACCCAGATACCGTCACCGCGATAATTAACAGCATGACAATGAAGTGATCTTATGAACCGAAAACTTGCAAGTATTGTACCGACTCATACCGTTCTCGAAGGGGGTGGATTCAAAGTCCGCAGGCCAGCCGCCATGGGTCGATTGATGAGCCCTTTTCTTCTTCTTGATGAGATGGGTCCTGTTGATTACGCTCCAGGTGACGCAGTCGGCGCTCCGTCCCATCCGCATCGGGGTTTTGAAACCGTGACCTACCTCCTTGACGGAGGTATGCGTCACGAGGATTCTGCCGGTAACAGCGGTGACCTCAATCCGGGGGACGTCCAATGGATGACTGCCGGCCGAGGCGTCATTCACTCTGAAATGCCTCAGGAGCACATGATGCGGGACGGTGGGCGGATGCATGGATTCCAAATTTGGGTCAACTTGCCCGCCAAGGATAAAATGATGCAGCCGCGTTACCAAGACATCCCCTCCAAGGACATCCCCGAAGCTACCAATGAAGATGGAACGGTTTGGGCTAAGATTGTCGCAGGAGAAGCCCTCGGAACCACTGCGGTCATTGATACGGTCATACCCATCACCTACATTCACATGAAAATGAAGGCAGGGTCATCCTATATTCACCAATGCGACCCCGATCATAATGTCATGATCTATGCGTTTGGAGGGTCAGTTGACATCGAAGGTCGTTCACTCCATGATGGTGGACTCGGTTTGCTCGATAAGGGAGACGAGTTGGTGCTCACGGCTGAGGACGATGGCGCTGAATTCTTGATCTTAGGAGGCCCAGAACTCGGAGAGCCGATTTCACGGTATGGTCCGTTCGTCATGAATACCAGAGAAGAGATCTATCAAGCGATTGAAGATTTTAACAATGGAACCCTCGCTTGAAATGAATAAAGCGGCTGCTGCGCTCTGTTGTTGAGTAAGATGCTCGTGCCGGGATTCGAACCCGGGTCGGCGGGATGAAAACCCACTATGATGGACCTGGCTACACCACACGAGCGCCATTTGCGTCCACCGACCACCTCTTCATAACCGTTCCCGTCGCAACGCATGCCGCATGGAGGGATTCACTGCGATGGTACTGTGGCTTCTGAATCCAGATTCGACCACCACAGCCAAGCATACCAGGTCAGTGCTAAACCGGTCAAAAGAAGAATTGCAAGCAGTATTTCATTGTCAAGAAACCAATTCATGACGTCCAATGCTTGGCTTCCATAAATACCGATGAGCACAGCCTCCAGGCCAAATCGAAGCCCTCGTCCCAAGAAACCTGCCGCAATAAACGGTTTCCGCTCCATGTGGCCCATTCCAGCCATCCACCCAAGGACTTTGTACGGGATTGGCGAAAATGCAGCAATGAATATTCCCCAAGAGCCGTATCGCTTTGTCAACTGTTCCAGTTTGGATAAATGTCGCTCTTGTCCAAAACGAATCATGAGTGACGTTCCCCATTTTTTACCGATGAAATAGCCCACGAGTGAGCCCAACACTGAGGCGACTGTCACCACAAGCCAAAGCCAAACAACAAGCGGGGTGTCTCCCATGGCATTCGCCAACATCGGTAGGTAGAGCACGTCTGGAGGCACGGGTTGGATGATCGCTTCCGTAAACGAAACCACCCCAAGCGTGGCTGGTCCAAAGATTTCGAACGCTTCGAGCGTCTGTTCTTTCCAACCCATGATGGACGCAGCAAGGCTTCTTTGATGAAGATAGGGGTGAACGGTGTCTTCATCATGGTGATTCTCATGACCGTTGCATGAACCGGGTGCTTGACACTGCAGCATTGCTCCACTGGCCGGTTCCTGAGTTGACCGGGGGCATCTGCGCATACTCTCAACTGGATGAACTCGCTTCCGTCAGTGAAACGCGCTCTCTTCTTTTGGAATCTGCGCCAATCGAGTGGAGGGCAATCCCTCCTCAGTGGCTTGAGGACGCAAAAGCCGTTGCATCAGCAAGCGGTGATCTACCACGGCTCTCCGATGTTGACATGGACGTTCTCGCTCTTGCAGTGGGCCTCTCGCTTGAATTGGTAACCGATGATTATCGGCTTCAAAACGCGTTCAAACATCACGGTGGAACGGTTCGTTCGGTCAATACAAAAGGAGCCAAGCAGGTATGGAAGTGGGAACTGAGATGCACGGGTTGCCGAGCAACGTTCCCCGTTCCAAAAGACGCAAAGCGGTCAAAACGAGGTGCTGTTGGTGAATGCGAACGGTGTGGCTCACCAACGGAAATCAAGCGAATGAAGAAGCGATGAAGAAATTCACTCGTCGCCTTCGAGGGCTTCAAGAGCTGCGACTTTCTTTTCGAGGTCTTCAATGGCCATGCCGGCGGGGTCAATCCCTACTGCTTTAGCACGGTCCATCAGGATTTGCTCGGGGGTCCGGCCACCTGCTTCAAGGTCAGTGACGGTCTTCACTGGGTCGCCAATTTGAGTTGTTTCCGCCAATCCTTTTTGGAATTCGCCTTTAGAACGGCCCAGAGCATTCGCAACTTCTGGGAGGCGTTGGGCCCCAAACAAAAGAAAAAACAAGCCCAAAAGGATGACGAGTTCAAGAGGTCCTGGTGTGAATGCCATGTTGCTTCCTCATGCTAACGGTGGTGCTCCCCGTTGTTGAAGGCTTTCCTTCAAATCTCACCGATGAGGGATTATCCGCCACTCACTGGAGGCAAGAGGGCGACTTCATCCCCGTTGCTCAACGTCGTATCGACATCACAACGTTCGCCGTTGATAGCAACGGCAAGACCGAAGGAGATCCATTCGGACAATTCAACTTGGTCGATCAATTCCCGTACGGTGGTTCCATCTGGGAGTTCGTATGCATGCTCCCTTCCACCCAGCCGTTCGGAGAGTGGGCCGAATGCAAGCACGTTCACCATGATGTGCTGCGTGGAACCAGTCATGCTCATGCCTGCGGGCAGGACTTTATCAACGCAGTTCTCTTTGGAGCAGTTATGACCCATGCACTTGAGGCCACTGCGCTGTGGAAACTCTACCAAGCTGGTGAATCAACGGTCCAAGCCGTTCGAGGTGTTGAGTTGTCTGTACGCAACGGAGATATGGTCGCTGTAATGGGTCCTTCTGGCTGCGGAAAAACAACACTCCTCAACATTCTTTCCGGAATTGACGAGCCCTCGTCAGGAAACGTGTCCGTTAACGGTTCCCCGCTATATGGAATCAGTGACAATGCCCGTACTGATTTACGGGCAGAGCATTTTGGATTTATTTTTCAAGATTTCAACCTCCTTCCTGTTCTTTCAGCAGTTGAAAATGTTGAACTCCCGCTGCTTCTCTTGGGACTGCAACCCTCTGATGCCCGCCGAGAAGCCCTTGAGGCCCTTGGCCGGGTTGGTTTGTCGGATCGAGCCGAGCACAGGCCTGCTGAACTTTCAGGTGGTCAGCAACAACGGGTGGCGGTTGCTCGTGCAATCGTACACAAACCTTCCATTATCCTCTGTGATGAGCCGACAGGAAACTTGGATACCTCTACCTCAAACGAGGTCATGACGCTTCTTAAAACCATGAACAGAGAACTCAACACGACGTTTCTTATCGTGACTCATGACCGAGAAATCGCCAAGCAATGTCAACGAATTATCACGATGAGTGATGGATTGGTTGTTCAGGACCAGCGGAAACCTGGTGGCGAGGAGGAATAATCCTGCTTTTTACAGCCGTACTTCTCATCGTGTTGGTCACGACACTGAGTGCGGTTGCTTTGCTTGCAGCGGGACGAATTTCTACCATCCCATGGCCTTCGAAAATGGTTTTGATTTTTGGCCCATCCGTGGACGCCTTTCTGATTCTATGGTTTCTCCTCTGGCTTGGTTTGTCCACTGTTAATGCCTTCATGGGCGGCTTGCTCGTCGGAATCATCTCCCTCACCTTGCTACAACCGTTGTTAATTCCTCAGCGCCTTGTGGTCTGGCGATTGGCTTGGGAAAACATCCGACGACGTCGCAGGCAATCTGTTCTGATGGTCGCAGGTCTCGTGATTGCCTCATCGATCATCACCTCTTCATTGGTGGTCGGGGATTCTTTGGATGCTACCGTCGGATACGAGGTTGAAGCCGCTTGGGGAGAAACCGATGTGCTTCTTTCCGGACTCAACCCTCAAACCGGCGTTTCGGTTCTCTTTGATGAACAGACGGCAGAACGTGCATGGAGCAGTATGGAACGCGATGCATCTCTCAGCCCCCTGCTCAAGGGGCGGCAATACGGTTGGGCTACCTCGGTAAGTTTGAGCGGGACCGATGGGGTATCGGAACCTTCAGTCTCCTGGTTTGCTCGTAATTCAACGGTCGATGCGTTAGGTGTTTGGTCGCCGCTTGGCGGAGTTGACGGTCTGCGTTTTTCAGAACTTGCGGCGGCAAATGATGGAGCCACTCAACCTCATATTGCCATCAATTTAGCCGCAAGTGAAGAACTTGGTCTTGAGGTTGGCGACCGTACAGATATGGGTTGGTACATCACCGATGAAGACCAACAGCGTGTTCGGCGAGTACAAGAGGTTATGATTGCCGCCATTGTAGCCAACGAAGGGCAAGGAGCAATGGCTGGGTCACAATCACCAGCCGTCTTCACGGACCTTGTTACTGCACAATCGTTGGCCGAACTTGAGAACAGGATCAGTCGTCTCTCAATTGCCCTTGACGATGATTTGAGCGACGAAGATGTGGAGCAGGTGGGTTTGCAGATTCAGGAACACTTGGACGTTGCTTTTACTGCCTCGGATGCGGGGCTCAACATTTCACTTGACTCGGGAACAGGGGCCGTGACAATTTCATCCACTTCGAACTTGGGCCGGGTCAATGGAGATGATGTTCGTGGGCTGCGTGAAAACCAGACTTCCCTTTATCCAACTGGAGTGATGATGGAGGTCTTGCAAGCCCCTCTTATCGATGCTGTCGTCGCCGGTGAACCTCTACTCACGCTTGCAGACAGTGATGTCACGGTACTCAAGGACAGTACCACTGCGCTATGGCACGCCAGTCCTTCGGGGGCTGGCTTCCAACTCCATGACACAAATGAGGCATGGATTTGGCAAGTGGACGCCGGTGATACGCTTAATGACATAGCTTTCACTGATGCAGGAACCTCTGCATCAATAGCACACGGTGAAGGGATTGTCTTGGCGGATGAACTTGAGTTGGACGAACCATCGGTGGCGACCTATGATACGAACCATCCCGTGGAGGCAGTGGCGTATGGCTCAGACAAATGGTGGGCAATTGAAGCAGGAGACGGTGCGTTGAACCTTCACGTGCTATCTGAAGGTTACAACGATTTTGAAATGCATAACCTCAGTATCATCCCTCCGTCCTCCGTACTCTCATACGACCTCTTTGTTGACGAGAATGTCCACCTTCGTATTGAGGGTCTCCTTTCTACATCGTATTACATCAGCAACGGAATGGATGATTTGTCCTTCGTTGCCTCCAACGCATCAGCATGGACCAACGATGACTCTCCTGATGGCATCGAACTTCACTCGCAATGCAATGGAGTCGCTTGGGCTTCAGTCGGGAACAACAGTGCTTGGTGTACACAAGAACATGGATTGTTACGATGGAATACCTCAACGGGTGTCATTGAATCGGTAAGGCTGCCAGTCATGTCCGATGCACCAGGTTTTGGACGGTTCCCTCAGATGTTCCTCGCATTTGGGGGAGAGAATTCAACTCTTGATGTTCCTGTCGGTCATGTTGCAGTTTCCAATCGTCTTCAAGGCCTACCGCTTAACGATACCAATTTGACCGTTTCAGTCAAAGGTGTGATTCCATATGCATACGGTAACGATACGGCCATACTTCTGCAAAACGATGGCGTGTACGCTACACTACCAGGCTTTGAACAACTCACTGACCTTGAAGCCGTTGTCCTCGGATTAATCCATCTGGAAGATGCAGAACGATTGTCGCTTGCTGACGATGATGAACGCTCACTGCTGCTCATTTCAGATGGATCATTTGCTGGAAACAGTTCTGCATCCGCTGTGGCGAACCTTACCGTCTGGCTTGACGAGCAAAGTACAATTGACGATGTATTTCTAGGCGTTCGGGCCGTTAAGGTAGAGGCGGCACGTCAAGCAGCAGAATCATCTGGGTTGCTTTCGGCCATGTTCCTCGTGTTTGGAACGTTCACGATCGCAGCAGGGGTTTTGCTCGTCCTTACGATCATCATGCTCCTTGCCGATGTTCGCAGAAGCGAATTGGCCATCGCACGAGCTTTGGGCTTGAGGTCAAGCGATGCTCGGGCCTTCTTCGTTCAGGAAGGCCTGGTACTTTCCGTGGTGGCGGGTGGTCTCGGCTCCCTTCTCGGGTTGGGACTGGCATGGGTCATATCAGTCGGGTTTTCCTCGATATTTGCTTCAGTGGGTGCTCAATCCTTCCGGTTTGATTGGACGCTTGATTCGTTTTTATCAGGATGGATCTGGGGTTCACTCCTCGCTATTGGCTTACTGTGGGCCACAGCTTTTTGGAATGCTCAATTGAACATCGTTAAAGCTCTCCGTGGCGGGCGTTTGGTGCTTTCAAAAGGAATCCCATGGGGCGTCTATTTGATTCAAATCATTGGACTAGGCGGCCTCGTCATGTGCCTTGGCGGGCTCTTCTTCATCGGGACTTCAAGCGGCTTATCCTACGCCGCATACGTTCTCAGTGGCGTATTTGCGATGCTCATCTTTGTCCCATTGGTCACCTGGGAACTTCCAGTATGGCTCTCGTCTCGGCCGAGATGGAGTCGATGGAGCCGACATGGTCCGAGAAACACGCTTGGAGCTCTCGGAAGCTTGTGGCTGGTTTGGACGCTTCTTTTGGGACCGTTTGACCCGATTCGCTCCTCAATGAAGGCCGATGAATTGACCTTCATCGTCCTCGGTCTCCTTCAGGTGTTCTCAGGGGTCATGGTTCTCACCAGTATTGCTCCACTCGCAGTCAAGCGGCTCACCAAATCGCGGATGTTCACTCGTAAATTTGGTGTCGTTGGTCCGGTCTCATTGGCTCATCCTCTCGCACATCCTGTGCGGACTGCAGTCGTCATGGGGATGTTTTCCATCACTATGTTTTCTGTTGTTGTGCTTTCAGGCTATACGGCGCAATTTGATACCTATTCCTCGACTTTTGTAGAGGATGCAGAAGGGGAATTTGAACTGCTCCTCACATCGTCTCGCTCCCGCCCGATTGAATTGGACAGCGACCCCGAGTCATGGGGTATTGATCACGAAGCCATGGACAACATCGATGCCGTTGGGAGAATTCATCGAGCACCGGTCCATCTTGAGGACGCTTCCGGTGAGCGAATGCCCTACCTGCTCAGAGGTTTTGATGAGGGCTTCTCTTCCCATGGCGGGCTGCCTCTCTACGCGTGGGATGATGGATTGGGTGAGACTGAAGAAGAGGCATGGGAATCGATTGAGAACTTTGAAAATATTGTCTTTTTAGATGCGTCCTTTGGACTCGAATCAACAACGGATGGGGCCACCATTGTGCCCTTGCAATTTTCAATTGGAGATTCAATTACCCTAATTGATTTTTCAAATCCCAAAAACACCCGAATTGTCATGGTTGGAGGCTTCCTTCAGCAGTCCTCCTACATCTTTTCGCCAGGAGTCTGGATGAACGGGGAAATCGTTGATGAACAATTTGGAGGTGAAGTCACTCGGATGTACGTGAGTGTTTCAGATTCAGCCCAGCCGATCATTCAACCAGAGGCATCAGGTGAGGTCGCCGCTCAAGGGAAATCGGAACACGTTCGTCTAGCGGCTCTCGAACTCGATTCCATTCTTGCTCAATCGCTAGCGGAACAAAGCGTATCGGTTCAAACCGTTTCAGAAGAAGTCATGGTTATTCAGTCGCTCGTCCTTGCAATTTTATCTCTTTTCCAGGGGTATTTGGCCCTCGGCCTCATCGTTGGAGTTGCAGGAATCGCAGTGGTAACGGTGCGCAATGTGAGCGAGCGAAGAACCACCATCGGTATGTTACGCGCCATTGGATTTCGGCAAAGTCATGTTTTGGCCATCTTCATTATTGAAGTTTCTTGGATTGCCGCCTTGGGCATGTTGAACGGGCTGTTGATCGGTTACGGCTTCCATCTTGTTCTTTACAAAGCGATTTGGGAGGCTGAAGGGGCAGCCTTTGTGTTCCCGTGGGCCTCCACGCTGATGTTATTTATCTGCGGCTGGTTGATAGCGTTAATAGCGACCTATGGGCCGACGAAACGGGCATCAAGGATACCTCCCTCGGCAGCATTGCGGAACATATGATGGTTCCAAGTTATCTAACTTGGGTGGAAAATTACAAAATTTATGCACTACTTCCGTCCAGTACGGGGTGCTGCGGCTTATTTTATGACGGCCATGGGCTTGAAGTTCACGATATTCTCTATCCGCATCTTCGCGTTAGTATAAATACGACAGATGGCGTGGGAAGGGATACCGAACCTTCGGGGGTATAGACATGAAGAATATGACACCTATGATTCTCGGATTGCTAATGTTAACCAGTTTATTCGCTGGCATTGACTTTACCGAGCTGGAAGAAACCGTGGTGATTGAGGACACAGGAGCACGCTCAGGCGCTGACCCAGCCGTTCTTGCCATTACGACACCTAAAGAAACAGTTTGCGACACCACAGGGTGCCGTAACGAACTAAAAGTTGGTGAAGCCACCAACTTTGCCGCATACATCCAGAACATCGGTGATGCGTCGGTTGATGAATTAGCATACACGGTTACCGTATATCTTACAGATCCATCCGGTGCAGTCGGCATGATCGCCAACGACTCTACTGGAAATCCATTGCAGTGGGAAAACCTCGATGCAATTTGTGACGATGGTAGCGTTTGTGACTTTGATTCATCCGTGACGCCGCACCCGTTCACAGCAAACTCTTACTTGGGTGGCGGAAAATATACGCTACAATATGCGGGTCAAGACATTGAATGGACGCCTACTGCAGGTATCTACCTCATTGAAATCGCAGTTGATTCTCCGACAGATGCTGACATTGCCAACAATGCTCAACAAATTGAAGTGACCGTTACTGACTGGTACGATGTCCAAGTTGAATTGGAATGGGACGACGGAACAACATCTGTCACAGGAACCGACCCTGTTGGTTTCACCCTCACGGTGCTAGCTGACGGTTCCTCTTCTTTTTCCCCTCGTGAGGTAGAGATCCGACTTGGCCTTACCGGCGTCGTGCAATCGGCAATCGGTGGTGTAAACAACGACGATCTTACATTGAACGGTGGAATCACCACCTTCATGGCTGGAACTTCAACCCCGAACACACTAACCTACCAAAACGAGTCAGATGTTAACGATACAACCTCGGCAACAAGGACGATTTTGGATTACCAATCTGCTTGGACCTACACCGGACTCATTACTCCGGATGCACAGCAAAACTCAAGCAAGTTCGTTTTGGAAGCATCGGTTCTCGGATACGTTACCTACGGTCAATTCCCTGATTGCCTTGAAACCTTTGAAGACGATGGTAACGTCACAACATGGGCCCACTTCTGTGAAGTTACACAAACAGGTGATGACCGCCCAGCTACAGACTACGCCGAAATTACCGGTGCGGTTCAGAACTATCACGACATCCGAATTTCCCGAATGGGCGTGTACCAAGGATACAATTCTGACGGAACCGGTCAATCATCTAACTTCGTGGAAGACACTGCAGGAGGCGACCTCAACGTGGGCGCATCTCGAATTTATGCAGAAGTTCAACATCGGGGTGCCAATCCTACGGTTGGATACGACTGGAACGTTAGTTACACCGTATCTCTAGGGAACACGGTCGTTGATTCCGGTGTTGTGTCCAGTTGCATGGAAGGTACAGAAGCTCCGTATGAGTACAACATGCTGGGCGCTGGCGGTCCTGAAATTGGTAACGTTTGTATTCTTGTTACTTTGGAGCCAGGCGAATACACCTTTGAGTTTGATTTGGTCATGGCCAACAAGCCAACCACAATCGGCGCAACGGGCGCATTTGACATGCGTGAAAGCAACAACGACCGAACGATGGTTTCCAACGTTGTCAACAACCTCCCCCTCATCACTTCGTTTGAATTGGTCACTCAAGGTGACCTTGTCGTTGGCCAAGAAGACATGTTGCAATTCGCTGTAACTGCCTTCGACGTTGATGACCCATCCGGTGAAGGACTGAACTTTACCTACAACATACCAGGAGGTACTATTCCTGGATGCGGTGGTGCGCAATCGACCGGTGGTACTGTTTGTACCGCTATGGTCCTTGCTGAATACGTCACCATCTTCCCGGTCACCGTTGTTGTCACAGATAACCACGGTGGAGAAGTCAGTCAAGAGATGATCCTGAGTATCTGGAACAATGCTATTGGAACCGATACGACTGCTTCCGGTATTGAAGTCACATACCCGATTCAATACTTCTTGCAGAGCAACTTTACCATCTCCGTTACAGATGGAGATGTTGGTGACTATGCAGACGTAGAATTGGAAGGATTCGCTGGTAAATACGATGCAGTCGCAGTCGTTGATTACCAACCGTCGACCACGTTTACCACCAGTGATATCTTGACTCAGTCACTCTCAGTGTCTGTTGACAAGACACTTGAAGCCACCAGCCTGTGGTACATTGATGGAAGCGGCAAGTGGATTGTTTTGGATGACACATCGGAAGACAGCACTGAAGACGCCACTAAGGCAGTCTTCACCTACGCCATCCCTGCAAACAGCCCGGTCATTCCTACAGGAACAATGGTGCTTATGGGCGGAGAACTTGTTGGTGGAGAGCTCCCTAATGCAGCAATCAGCAACTTTGCAATCGAGGCTCTGAAAGGAGGAGCAATCGGTATGAGTTGGGACTTTGAGAACCTGCCTCTGCGTGCTGGAGACAACGTGCGCCTCATCATCACCGATGGGACAACCGAAGTGGTCAACCAGACCGTTCCTGATTCAGACCGTACGTACACTCTAGCAGGACCTTCCACTACTCACGGTACGACTTACTCTGCAACCATTGCCGTTTGCAACCTTGAAGGTTGTTCGACACCAGGTATCGGATCGGCTACTGCGGACAAGCGGGTCGAAGGCGATGTCACGGCAACCAACCTCACCGTTGAACAAGATGGTGAGAACTGGATTGTTAAGTGGGACGTCACAGGAGATTCCTCCGATGTGGCTATGTGGCACGTCTGCTACCAACGCACTGACGACTTTGACGCAGCCAACATGCCTACCAATTGCCCGGACATGGTCGCAGGTGCCTCAGGTGACACGGTTACCATCCCTCAGCCAACAGCAGCGGGATCCTTTACCTATTACTTCACAGCAGTTCCAATGGATGCTTTGGAGAACATGAATTCTGCGGCGTCAATGAACAGTATTGACTATTATCGACAAGCTGATAACACAAATACAGACGGTAACGGCACCATTGGAGACGATGCAGATTCGTCCAGCGGTAGTGTCCCTGCAGGTGCATGGGCTGCTATCATCGGAGTGATCATCGTAGCATTCGTAGTTGGAGCTTTCATCCTCACTCGAGGAGATGGCGAAGGCGGCGAAGGTGCCGAAGACGGAAAAGACTGGGATTACTGATTCCAGAACAAGCTGAACCTACAGCAACTTCCACCCCACACATGCGGGGCTGGACAACGCTGGGAGGGCCGCTTCGGCGGCCCTCTTGGCCTTCCAATCTCATTTTCTTGCTACTGCGCTTATCCTGCCATGGATGTACGGGGCGAATCCGATCATTACTGATTGGGAAAGATAATGACGCTTTTTAGAACGAAACACTCATCGAATTCGTGTTATTTTCCTGCACGATTTAGGTAATATTATGAAACTGCCCTGTAGTTCATCTTGTGCCGGTATGGGTTGATTCAATTTCCTTTTCAAACGTTATGCACCCCAACTCCTATAAGGGGTGTAAATCGTGGGACGCACTGCATACAGTCCGTATGAGGTGAATGACCTATGTTGGGAAACAAGAAAAACCAGAATAAGACCGTCTTCGGCGGAATTGGAATTGCACTGCTATTGTGCGCTTTGATGGCACTCATGCCAATGAGTGGATTTATGAGCAACGACAGTGCAGATGTTGAGTTTGTTGAATCAAGCACAACTGGAGAGGAAGATTTCTTCCGCCTCCCTGATAAAATCGAAGAGATTGAATACGAATATGACCCATCGCTTGAACTACAAGGGATGAGAGACGAGAAAACCAAAGCCTACCTTACTGAGGACGGTAACATCGCACAATTGATTGCCACAGAGCCAGTGCATTACCGAACAAATGAAGGAACCTGGGAAAACATTGATGTTAACATCAAAGCTATGCCAGAAGGCTGGAGTGTTACCGAGAACACCTTTGTAACTCATTTTGGACCTGAAGCCGGCAGCGGTATCATGGTTCAAGCCAATCAGTTTGTGGATCCTGTACTTTCAGGATTGAATCCTATGCTGGTGACGCTCGATGAGACAGGGACTGCTCCGGAACCTTACTTCTCCGCTCCAAGTACAAGCGGTATCGAAGTTGGTGGAAACGTCATCCGATACCCTCTCGCTGAAGGATTTGACCTGGATTACACTGTTGACTCAACGCAAGTCAAGCAGAACCTCGTCGTCCGTGAAGCACCAGTACTCCAAGAAAACGCAGTATGGTTTGGCCTCTCAGAAGGCCTACGAATTCCTGCAGGCTACGCCCTATACTCCGGTGAAACCCAGTTGGGTGAGGATGTCTTCCAAACCAGTGAAGCACTCCACATCCGTAGCATCGAAACCGGGGAAGTTCTTTTGGAAATTCCTACTCCAGTCATCATTGATGCAACCGGTGCAGAACCTTACACAGGTACCTTCTTCGTTCAAGTCTATGGACCCGATGTGATTCTCACTACCGTGGTAGAGACTTCATGGCTTCTTTCCGAAGACCGAGTTTATCCAGTTGGAATTGATCCAACGCTCAAGGTCAACGTGGGCTCTGGAGGTTACTGTTATGTTTACTACGCCAACTGTTACAGCAACAACCTGCGATACTTGTACAAGTATTACAGCAGCGTATACTACCTCCCTTGGCACAAGGTTACCTTTACCTCAAGCAACGCCCTTCCTACTGGCGCTGCAATTCAGAGCATTCAGTGGAAGGAACACATTTCCTCCCTCAGCTATGCTTCAAGCAGTGCTAACGTTAACGTCAAGATCATGCAATCCTGCGGCCTTGACAATAAATACAACTCAGCTGTTACAACACGAAGCTGCAGTTCGAGCGCCATTTCCCCAAGTTATGTAACCCAGAACTACGGTGGAACTGCTGGACGTTCAATGGTTTCATCGATATGGAACTCTGCTACAGTCGGGACAATCAAGGCCGGCGGAACCGGATGGAAGACCGGAACGCTTTGTAACACTGCTACAGCCTGCTCTTCTACAAGTGGCGGAATTGGATTGATCAACTCGGCTTTGTCGAACGCCGGTACCTCGAGTGGGTCCGTCGGAGTCGGCGAACAATACACCGGTTCCCGAATCTTGCGATACGGATACTCGAGTGGATCAAACGTTTACCACCTTGCAATGGTTTACACCGGCGGTACAGATGCGGATGCCCCAACCTCCGACTATGTGCCTTATACTGGAATCGATTCTTACATTGAAGGAGAGCGAACGTTCTTCATCACCTTGACCGATATGTCCGGAATTGATACAACATCATCCAACGCTCCTAAATTGTTCTACTCAACAAACGGTGGGACCTCATGGGCTTCGACAAGTTATGGCCTCGGTTCAAACAACCAATTTGATGCGGGTGAACTCGTATCCATTGGTTCGTGCAGCTCAACAACAACCGATTGCAAATTCAAGGCCCGAACACCTGATGTCACGTTTGGAGATGACTTCCGATACTATTGGAAGTATCAAGACCTGAACACAGGAAGTAACGGACCTAACGTTGGACACGAGCCTGCATTGACAGGAGCTCAACAAACGCCTACTCCTTATCAGTTTGATGTAGTGGATCCAGCCAATGCACCGGCGACCTCTAAGAAGATGACCGTCTTGACGACCGATGTCACTGCCTACAGTTCCTGGAACGCTGGTGGAAACTTTGACCGTCAACTGACCTACTTCGCTGCTAACGATGAGTACTACTTTGAATTTGATACATCTGCATGCGGTACGGGCTCCTCGTCCTGTTTCTACACAGGAACCAGCACGACCTACGGAAACTGGCTCGCTCGCTGGAGCGACAAGCCTGCGTACGGTTACTGGGGAATGAACTCCTACACCAACAAGGGTAACCAAAACCTATGGAACAACAACGGTAACGGTTACCTTCAGGTTGCTGCTAAGGACGGACCTGGAATGAACCTCATCATGCACTACGACAGCGTAGACAACGCATGGGCAACTGTAGGAATTGGTACAGAAACCGGTATCGAAGCGGCCTTGACAGGTGGCTCCTCGGCTTCCCTTTCCTACTCCTATGGTTCATACACCAAGGCGTACAAGTTTGCAATCCCTGGAGACATCACTGGCGACTTTGGAATGTTCACCTTCAACAGTACTGCAAGCTCAACCACAGCTAACCGATTGTGCGTTACGACCAACGGGTGGTACTACTTCTACCGTGCTACTAGCAGTTACGACCGATGTACTCCTGCTTACTACATGATTTACGGGAACCAGAACTCGTACCGCTGGAGCGGCTTCGCAATGGGTAGCAGTTACTACGGCCGTCAAGCAAGCACAGGCGATATCACCTACAAGGTCGGTAACGTCGCCCCTACGCCAGATATCTACAAGCCTACGTTTACGCACACCGCTATGGCGGATTCTCACTCGAAGATCCGAACTGTTTCTGTAAGCATCATTGATGCTGGAGATCCTGCGAGTGGAGTAAATACCAGTACCTCTGCAGGTGTTGGGCCAACGCTCTACCATCGGATTACTCCTGATGGTGGCTCTGCAGGCACCTGGACTACAACGGTCATGGACCATGAAGCTGGCAACCAACGTGACGACTGCTCACTCAAGGAATGCACATGGACTGCTGAAATTGAAGACTTGGAAGTTAACGACTCGGTTGAATATTACTTTACCGCTCGTGACGTCTCAACGGTATCTGCTGGAATCAACATCAACACCTCATCTACATACTCCTTTGAGCGTGGCGACCCTAACAAGGTATTCGCTGTTGAATGGCATGACATGAGCTACTACACGTACGGTTACCTCTGTACTGTGCAGGCTCTCTTCTACGACGTCACCAACGAAATTGAATTCAAGTATGATTCAGGATGTTCTGCTAACTACGAATCCTGGGAAATTGGATACATGGACCAAACCCGAAACAAGGGAGACAGTATCTCCAACAAGGGCGGCAGTTACAACAGTCAAGGGTACACACCTATGGCCAGTAACTTCAGAATTCACACAAGTGCTACCGCTGACGGTTGGGAAACCTTCGATAAAGGACTTGTTGAGTTGGCGAATGCTAACACCGCACTGAGTGGCTCTTCCAATGGACGACCGTATGCGTATTACTGCTGGTATTACTTCTCCAGCTACGCTAACCAGTGTTCTGCTAACATCGACATTCCTGCAGGATTTGAGTTTGATTACTTCGGAACAACCTATGATGGTGATGACAGCAACGATCGTGTGCAAATTAACCGACAAGGTTCAATGTTCTTCCTCGACAACGGAAACACCAACGTACAGCGAACACTCTGGACATGGCATCAACCAGAACTTCCATACAAGGGAAGTTCATATGCCAAACCCGGTTTGATTGCTCCTTTCAATACAGTTTACAACAACTACTATTGTTTCGTTACAAGCAACCAGGACTGTTCCACATACTACCGTGTGATGCCTTACGAAGGTAAGGGTACAGATGTCTCAGCAGATATTACTGCCGACCCTAATTGGGACCTTACCGACAGCCCAATCCGAATCAACCCATCCAGCAAGTACCTCGTGGTCAGCTCAGATTTGACCATCGAGCCTGGTGTGGAAATTCAGATTGCAGCGGGCAAGGGGATCTCCTTTGACGGCGGATGTACCAAGTTCTTTGCTAACGGAAGCGCTACCGCTCCGATCAACTTTACCGGAATGAACGGTGCGGATTGGCTCGGAATGGCGTTCACTAACGAATGTACTACTGCCGGTGGAACCGATGATCGCCACGTGTTCAAGAACGTTAACTTCAACGACACCACCGATTCAGTCTTCCGCTCTGGAAGTCGCCATGACGGTACAGGACCTTCGTGTGGTTCGGCAACAGCCGACTGTAACACAGGAAACTTCACCATGAGTGATGTGACCTTTGAGAACGTAGGCTCTGTCTTCACCCACGGAAGTGGACAAGGCACATCTGTTTCAATGACTGATTTCACCGTAAGTGGTGTAACAGGGTCATGTTTCGACTTTGCAGAAAACACAGTTGCTGTCCTCATGGAGGGAACTGTAACCAACTGTAACACAGCTGGAACAGCAACCGATGGAGCAGTCATGAGCGTTCCTGGTTCAACTTCTGGTCTCCTCCACATGGAGAACATGAGCTTTACCAATTCGTACAAGAACTTCATTGATGTTGATTTGGAAGACCTCTTCCTCAGCAACGTTACAGTCGTTTCACCATCGACTTCTGGAGCTACTTCTGGAAGTGCTATCACCTCTGATGCTGGTCCTGACAGTGATGTTTACATGTACAATGTTGAATTCTCAGGACAAGCATATGCTAGCGCTACTGTTGCTGCAATGGAATCGATTTACATTGATGGCTTGGACTTGATGACGACCTCATTGGATGTTATTCCTGGTGGTAACTCGCAGACTGGAAACGGTCCTTCGAGCACCAGTATGACACTGATGGACATCACCAGCGGGGACCTCACAATGAAGAGAGTCCACCCTGGCGTATTTGATGACATCACAGCCAATGCGGTTTCCCTTACTGGAAACCACATTACTTCTGAAGTATTGACAATGAACGGCTTTGATGCTGACTCCTTTACCGTCACAGGTTGCGGATGGAGCGTTAACATGGTTGCACCAACTCTAGACCGAGTCAAGAGTTCTGCATCGTGTGCTACTTCCAAGAACACAATGACAGTAAGCGATGCGACCTTTACGCACGGCTCCTCAACCGAGCACGTGATCGATGGACGTAACTCTCACATCACTGTGGGTGAATCGAGCATCTCAAGCACAAGTGCGGCCGCTTCAGGACCGTATGTTGCTAAGGCTCGTTCCGGTACCAACATTGTTTTGATTGCGAGTGACCTTAACGGAAACGATTGTTCAGGGTCAAGTGGTGACACAGGAAGCTGTTCGATTGATGTTTCCTCATCAAGTTCCAATCCTTCAATGGTGTACTTTGGTGGCCTTGCTTCCGTTCGTCTATATCGATTGGATTCCTCGAACCAACCAGCATACAAGGCTAATCACGTCGTGACCACATCACTGGTTGATGCCAGTTTGTCTGAAATGTTCCAAGTTGGACTTCACAAGACCAGCTCTGTACAAAGCGACCTTGGTAACGCATCTGTCTGGGTTGTAGTTGGCGACAGTGATTCCAACTCGTTCGAAGACCATATCATCCGTGCATTCGGATCGGCCGGTCAGAATGAGACCTACCCGGATAACTTCCCTGACGCTACGCTTAACAGTTCGTGGTACCCTGCTGCAGGATTCACCCTTGGAACACATATGGATCTCAAATTGGAGCCTGCTCCAATTACGTTCAATGACCCAGCAACCGACTGTAACGCAATGCGAAACAACGTCAACTTGTCTGGTGCATACACCCCCTCAACCGATACGTTTGCTTGGGATGACACTAAGATTACCATCACTGAGGATATCTTGATTGATGGATGTCACCTTCGCATGGATGGTGGTGTTCTCCGTGTACAAAGCACTGCAACGAACGCTCCAGTGATCACCATAACATCCGGTGGCTCATTGACCGTTACAAATGATGGTACAGAGGCAACTCCAGGTACCATTCGTGCAGTGTCTCCGACCTATGGATTGAACTTGGATATCCAAGATGGTTCCCTCGTCCTTGACAACGGCATTCTTCGTGATGTTGCTTGTGATACCACAACAATGGGATGTTTGAACATCAACAATGGAGCTACGCTCATCATGATGGACAGCGGTACAATATACGGTTCCTCTGCTACTTCTGATGAAATGGCTACAGTGAAGGTTGACGGTGGATCGGTCAACATTGATGGTTCCTCAATCATTAACGATGGACAAACAGGAACTGCTCTTTGGGTTCAAAATTCAGGTGGAACGATCACCGACATCACCGTGAAAAACGCTGCTGTGGGTATTCAAGCCTACAACGGAGCTCCTCAAGTTGATGGATTCATCGCTAACGGTAACACCGTCGGTATTAGCGCATACGGTGGTATGTCACTTCCTACCATTTACCGCAGTACTATCCTTTCAGGAATGTCTGCTGGATGGGAAACATATGAAATCGATTTGTCCACTTATCTTGGAACAGGGGAATACCTACAAGTTGGAGCCAATTCCATCTATGCTGGTGGAAACGCTCACCCAACGTACAACTACTTTTCCAGTAAGTACTACTTCATTACGGACCGAATGAACATTCAGTTTACCGATGATAACGGAAACTCCTGGAACGTTACAGATGGAGACCAAAAGGGATACTATCCATACTCCAGCAGTGACCCAGCCATCAACAGCAATGCTGATGTCGGAAGTTACAGCGGTGGTGTTGGTGGTGCTCCTTCATGGCATTGCAACTACTACGGTTACGATTACGGACCTAACTACCAAAGCCAAGACGGTTACTATTACTACATGCATCGTTATTGGCTCAACCAAAACGGCAATTCTTATCAGCAACCTGATGAATTCGGATTCCGCTGGGAAAGCATCGAAGATGTCTCGCCCACTGGCTACTACCAGTCACGATACCCGTACAAGTACTGGGGCTACTATTCCCCTGCTAACTACTTCCAAGGTGCGTTCTCTCCTCCTGAAGGAGCGAACGGACAAAGTGGATGGGTCGGAGCAGGTAGCCCACCTAGCTACGCTCAAGGTGGATACCCTAACAACTACGGAATCTGTCTTGATTATGCTTACACCTACTACATGAACGCTGGTCAAGGTGCCCGAACTACCTTCCCAATCGTTGACATTTCTGGTGCAACAGCCTACGGTGGAAACATCTCCAAGGTTTCGCTTTGGATCGACGTTCTTCACAAGGGAGCAGACAATTACCAGGACCGCTATGACTTCGTAGCACGTTCCGGTAACGACCCTGCTTCACTTGGCGAATATGTCCGTGAATCCGGAACTGCCAAATTTGAGAACGGCCAGATTATTGGATCCGATGTTGGACTTGACATTGGTGGCGCTTACGCTGCTGGTGTTTTCGAGAACATTGAAATCACAGCCCCAACAACTGCGGGTGTTTACGTGACAGGTTCCACTGCAGCTTCATCCTCGAACATTAACGTCACCGGTGGAGACTACGCAGTACTCGCTGGAACAAGTGCTTCAGGCCGTTTCGACCTACAAAATGTGGACTTTGAAAATCAGAATCTTGCTGGAATTTACTACCTCAAGAATTTGAACACAGAGTTCTCGGGAAGCATCACTGGTGGACAAGGTCCAGCATTGAAGTACGGGTTGGACACGGACCGTTCAGTTGAACTGAGTGGATTATCTATCAAAACGAACGCTATTGGAATTGAATCTCTCGGTTCCACTGACTTTGTCCTCAAAGATGTTGAATTGAACAACACACAACACGATGTGGCAATGTCCGGTAGCTCATCGATGGACTTCATTGAAGGCGACCTGAATATCTCAACAGTTGAAGTCACAGGTACTGGTGTCTTCACACGAATGCGTGAAGTTGACATTACAGTGACAGCTGACGTCGTTTCTGGTAGTACAACCACCACCGAAGATGTCGAGGGAACCAACGTTGTTCTCAAAGATCCTGATGGTGTAGTAACTGGAATGGCGGAAACCGACAGCAACGGTGTCGCTTCAGACTTGACCTTCGTCACACAAACTGTTGATGCGGGCTCTTGTTCATCGGTCTGCACGCCTAGTTTGACCGGGTACACAGCCGTAACAGTGGCCACTATCGACTATTTCTGGACAAGCAGCTCAAACAACGCTGACTTCCGATACGCCTTTGAAGAAATGTCATTGAACAATATGCCTGACAATGTAGAAACCATTGACCTGGTGGAAACCTTTGATTCCCGTATCTGTTACCGCTATACAAGTACCTCATACATCCAGCAGAACGCGTGTTCAAGCCTGGGTACCGGAAGTACACGAACATTCAGTAACGGCCTTGTTGAATACGGATACTATTACACGATCAGTGGAAACGATATCGCAGGTGAAACGGTTATGTTTGATGCCCCATTCCTATACCTTGATGGGGGTACTCACAACTGGAACCAAACTGATATCATCTCAACCGCTTCCTACACCTTCGACAACGCAAACCGATTCTACCCTAGTTACAGAGATGAAGTCAACCTTTGGATGCACAACACCAACATCACCGCTACAGCAGTAAGTAGCGAAGGGGAAATGCAAGGGTTCCAACTTGGATACCAATACTACAGCATGAACCTGGACATGGACCGAAGTTCCATCTCTGGACTTGCTAGTATTTGGGGTTCAATTGGATACGGTAGTTACAATGAATATGAATTGGATCACTTCCAGATCACCAACAGCACCTTTACTCACTTCAAGGGATACACCGCACTGAACAGCGCTATCCAAAACACCGACATCTGTGTCCAGATTAACGGTGGAGAAGAAAGTCTGATCTACAACAACACATTCTATGACTGTGGTGCAGGTGTCCAATTGGAGCGCTCTCCGTACTATTACTCCCACTCTGCGAGTGAACTTGGTGCCGACAACGTAACCATTGACAGCAACAGATTCTACGACGGTGGAGAAATCGCAGACGTTTGGGTCTATTCATCGAGCCAAGCCGACGGGACGATCATTACCAACAATGAGTTCAATCCTAACGGTGGAAGAGCGATTTCAGTATATGCTGGAAAGGCAACAGACATGTTGATTCAAGACAACACAATTGTAGGCGGTAAAAACGCCATCAGTTTGAACACTGTTAGCAACTTTACCATCCACAACAATACCATTGGTGGTATCAGTGACCCTGCGTCAACCGGTATCCAGGTGTTCAAGGGAACAGGTGATGTCACGAACAACACTCTAGTGGATGCCGACGGCGGAATTTACCTCTCGGAAATGCGCAGTCCTCCTCAGCCCACGAACTCGTTGTGTTCAATCTCCAGCAGTGGATATCGAACCTCTGACAGTTGTAATTTCAACCTCGCTTCAGGAAAGTCTGCAGACGTCAACCTTGGTACAGACAATTGGGGATACGAAATCAGTATCACCATTGACCTACCTGACGGCACAACCGATTCATGGGGTACATACTCCTTCGGTAGTAACACAGAATACCTGCCTTTGAAGACCTACAGCGATGCAGGAGCCTACACACTTACCGTGCGAGACTCCTTTGGTGACGGTGGCGCTACAATCAACGTCCTTGAATCAACCGGTGGATCTACTGGATACGCCGGACCTGACATCAGTGGAAACACCATTGGGCTCTCTGCTGGGCGAGTATCTCCTAACGCAGTCGGAATCACTGCCGTAGACTGTGATGCAGTCACAATCCTTTCAGGAAGTAACACCGTTACACTCGGTGACAATGCAATTGTCATCGAGGACTGTGATTTCAGTGACGAAGGTTCAACGCTGACCGGAAGTGGAGATGCCTCCACAGCTGGTATCGTCGGCGATGACACAAACACCTTCATCAACCTTGATGGAACCACAATCAGTGGGTATGCAGTCGGACTAACCAAGGAAAACGGCGACCTCTCGATGATCGGTGGAACCGATATCGCTGGCTCTGATTACGGTGTCCAAGTGGAATCCACATCGGTTACTGCAATAAACGCAGCCGTTGATGGTGGAGCTACTGGAACAGGTCTCTATGTTGTAGACAGCAGCGACGTTTGGGTTTACCCAATGGATGCATCCGGTCTCATCGGTGTTCACATCGATAATACCCCGTTCCGCTGGGACGGTGGTATTTCGGATGCTACAACCGCAATCTACGTTGAAGATTCAATCGGTAGCGTGGAGAACCTAACCTGGTCTGCATCAACAACGCAGATTAACGCAGGACCTCGCTCCCACGTAACTTCAATCGGTAACACACTGCTCAGCGGTGCTATCACCATTGACTCGACATCGATTATTGACGAAGCCAACCTCCTGTCGATTGAAACGACTCACCTTGGTGACCTACCACAGGACGAAGTTGCACTTCTCGTTACATCAACTGACGACGAGCGGGCTTCCTACGTGTCGACTTCCTTCCAACCAGAGACCATGTCTGTGGACGGAAGCAATGATGACTGGGTCGGCGGAAACGCACTCAACCCATCAGGCTATGCAATGCCTGGTAACATGAGCGGAGACGGAACCGATGACTTCTATGTGACCTATGTTGAAGGAGACAGCCTGTACTTGGGTATGACCGGATCAGATTTGACATCCTCTGACGTATTGATTTACCTCAGTGTAGATGGTAGCGGGTCCGATGTTGGATACAACGGACTAGGTGGAGCTCACAACCTCCCATTCAGTGCGAACTACGTGCTTTGGGCAGACAGTGACTCCTCATATGACCTCTACAGTTACGGTTTCCTTGGCTGGACTCGTTCCGCATTGAGCACCGCTAACGTGGATGCAGACTTCTCCTCTTCACTTGGTGAAATCTCGATCCCATGGAGCCGTATCGGTGGAATGCCTGACCAAATCGACATCGTCGCAATCGTTCAAGAAGAAACTACTGCAGACATTACTACAGTTCACCCATCCCAAGCATTGGATGGGACCGCAACGCTTCAGAACCTGACCAATTTCATGACCGTGGAATTGAACCATGGCGATTTGATGACAGGAACCCTCAACGATGAAGTTCTCGTGTACCGCTCCTACAAGGGTGTTGCAACCGCTAGCGAAGCAAAGAACTACAACATCATGTTGAAGACACCAGCTGACTGTGCTTACGACTGGGCAACCATCGAAGATGTTTCAATGGCTACCAACGTGGCCTTTGACGACAGTTACACTGCTGGAACCGGTGATACGACAGACGTTCGTGCAACCGTTGACATCTTGCGTGCATGTCCAGTGATCGATACTGAAGCTACTGCTTCTCCATCGGATGGTCTTGCATCGTTCGATAAGGATGAGGACTCTTCGGCATTCACGTTCAGTCTCACAAACCTTGTGGACGATGTTCAGGATGCTGAAATTGACCTTGACTGGGTCGTTACTGAAGGAACCCTAGTGGCCTTTGACAACGTCTTGGTTGATTGGGCTCAGAACGGCCAAGATGTCACCATCACACCGCTCACTGACCAATTCGGAACTGTAGTCTTCTCCTTTGAAGTCACAGACAGCAACGGTTTGACCGACAGCCACAACATCACTTACACAGTGAACAATGTGAACGACAAGCCAGTGATCTGTAACAACGAGCGTGTTCTAACTGACTGTATGCCTATCATCTCTGAAGATGGTTCGTTTAACAACATCCTGCCTGAAGGGTTCGGAATACACACCAAGTTCCTTGGTGACGTATCCAACGCTACTCGCTCCTACATCCGGGACATGGCTAACGAGCAATCGCCAAGCCGTCAAACCTACACATGGGGCGCAAGCATCCCAACAACCTGTGAAGCATTCACAGTCGATGTTGTCAACAACGAGTTGACCATTACTGAGAACACAGCAAACGAAAAGGGTGGCACTTGTATGATGACCCTCTCTCTATCTGATGATGGAGCAGAGAATGTCGATGCAGACACCTTTGATGTTGCCTTCTCCGTATCACCGGTCAACGATGCACCAGTGATTCGAGATTGGGATGCCGCTAACGGTACAACGATTGTGAACAAGGCTAACCTACCGATCAACCAGGCTTGGAAGCTTGTCATGACCGAAGACGATACCAACGAAGACAACCTAACGTTCGACCTCTCTGCTGTCAAGGCTGATGTTGACCACGAAATGGACGACCTTCTTTGGACCGTTGAATCGACTGACCAGTGCACATACACGAACTACTTCACAGCAACCATCATCGGAGACGACCTCGTCTTTGACCTGATTGAAGATGCTGCAACTGACGTGCCTAACGAAGAGCGTGACTACCTCAACAACGCTGGTATCCACCAGATTCCACCGACAGGCAGTTCATACTGTGAGATCACTCTGGTTCTACGTGACACACCAACTGCACCTATCGTTGATGGCGAATACAACACTCACATCCCGAACTACGATACCAGTTTGATGCCTATTGCTGATTACGAGCAAGGTGTTGCAACCAAGACCATCGGTGTGAAGGTTACCAACGTCCCAGAGCAAGTCCCAGACTATGCCTTCGACGCTGTGACCGGATTCAGCTTCAATGGAGTTACTAACGTCATGACCGGAACATACATCCCAGTCACCGTCACCATTGACGGCGCTGGAGACCCTGGACCGTACCGTTACGACCACATGCTCGCTGTGACCTACCATTCGGATGGACACACAGACATTGAACAAACTCGTTACTACGATGTGCCTGACTACAACACTGCGGTGAAACTCACTGAGGACGTTTACGTCACCAGAGATACAACACATGTTTGGGTCGAAATGGATGTACTCACTTGTTTGGATAACCCATGTGACTTGACGAAATCAACCACTGATCGTTTCATCGCTGACAACCCTGAATCACACTACCGTGTGATCAACGGTGTTCAATCCGATGAGCCATGGTCCGCCCCTGGTCGATATGGACAAGATGCAACAGCATCCTCTATCCGTCGTCCATTGCTTGAAGACAGCAACTGGTGTAACAACATCATGACCTCGCTTCCAGCCGCTGACCCATGTAACGCAGCCGACCAAGATACCGCTGACAGTTCGTTCCTCTCGACAAGTCAAGACATCCCAACCGTTGTCGACACTGTTGGAGCAAGCGCAGTTCCTTCCTTTGCCCCAAGCATCATTGCTGTGTCTATGGTTGGTCTCTTCGTGAGCGCCCTAACCTTCTCCAGCCGCCGTGCTGATGACGAAGAAGAAGTGGTCGAACGCATGAAAGACGATGAAACTGCAGTCAGCCCTGTGATCGCTACCATCCTGATGGTTGCTATCACCGTGGTTCTCTCTGGTGTCATCTATGTCTGGGCGTCTTCGCTCGCTGAAACCGACGTCAAAGGCGTACCTCGTATCACCTTCCAAATGGAAGATGTGAACGGTGTTGACGCTGATGAAGGCCACTGGAGAATCTCTGTGATGAACGCACAAACGGCACTTGCAACACAAGCTGTTGAAGTCCGTGTGATCTATCAGAACTCAACAGGCGGTCAGAGTGTGGTTACGGTTAATCTTGCTGAAAGCGCTGGCGTGTACGGATTTAATCCGGCGAACAGTGACTCGTTTGTAACGTTCGTTGATTCTGTCGACAGAGACGGTAATCGGTCAATTTCGACCTTCAACTCTGGCGATACAATCTTTGTTCGCACACACGCACCAGACGGTACACCGCTCACCGGTGTTACGATCACCATCACCTATGCTCCGCCTAACGGCAATGGAGCAGAATTGACGAAGTGGTCGAATCTGGCTTACGACAAGAAGGCTTGAAGTCTCAGTTGAGTTGTTACGACAATACTTCACCTGCAAGCAGGTGTCTGCAGCCGTGAGGCTGTATCCCAGCGGGGAGCCCCTAACAGGGCTCCCTGCCTTGGGCGATCCCCTAGCCAAAAGCGAACCCTTTCAAACTGGAGTTGGCTGGTTGGGTTATGGTTCAAGAGAATGGGAACGTCAAACCAAGAATCGTAGTCTTTGATTGCGATGGTGTGCTTGTCGATGCAGTGAGCTCATGGAGAACACTTCACGATGCATTTGGTACGGACAACGCGTTGAACCTGAACCGGTTTATCCGTGGTGAACTCAGCGATGTTGAGTTCATGCGCTCCGATATCCAGATGTGGAAAGAAGTGCAAGATCCTATTCACCGTGACGAGTTGTTTCGTGCCTATGCTGGTGTGAAACTCATGCCTGGTGCACGTGATGTTGTCGAGAAACTTTTGGCTGAGGGCGTTTTTGTAGCCATTGTCAGCGCCGGTGTTGACATCTTTGTGAGTTCCATTGCTGGTATTCTCAAAGTTGACGATTGGATTGCTAACGGGTTCGTCTTTGACGATGATGGGTTTCTCACCGATGAAGGTGTATGCCGGCTTCACGCAACTGGAAAGAACGATGTCATTCAGCGTTTACTTGACATGAACGGGTTCAAACCCCAACATTGTGTATCGGTTGGGGATTCTGAAATGGATCTCTCGATGCAAGTCGAAGGTAGCGGTTTTATCGGCTTCAACCCAACCCGTGAATCTTCTCATGTTGCCTTTAAGGATGCAGGGGTTCCCGTTGTTAACACCAAGGATCTGAGGGATATTCTACCCTATCTTGGAATGTCTTGATTCCATCAAGCGAAGGGAATTGATATTGATTTGTGACTTTTCAAATTGATGATAGTCAACATACACGGCTTTGGCTGGAATCCGAGCATGCGCTGGTAGGATGTTTGATCCTGCCATGTGCTAGAGCAGACAAGTGTTGTACCCCTGAAGTCCACACATTCGTGACCATGAACGTGACCCGTGACAAAGATGTCTGGGACTTCCCGAATGACCAAGCCATCTTCGGGTTCGGGAGATAACGGTGTTTTTCCACCCCATTGGGGGGCTAAATGACGACGACGCAGCATTTCTCGCATGGCTTCAACGGGGTCAGCATACGTCACTGTTCTAAGGCCCGCTACGAAATCATCGATTGACTTTCCGTGGTATGACAACAACCGCACATCATGGAGGGAAAAGTCACAAGGATTACCAACAAATGTGGTGGTGTTGTAATCCTGCTGAATGTCTTTCTCAAAGGTTGGCTGCGGTTCAGCAGGACGTACTGCATCGTGGTTTCCAGGAAGCATGACGCACTCTACCCAATCGGGGAGTAATTCCAACAAACGAGCGAATTCAGTGTATTGGGCAAAGAGGTCAGGAATGGCGAGTTCCTTGTCTTGCCCAGGATATATTCCGACTCCATCAACACAATCTCCTGACAGGATGAGGTACTTGATCGTCTTTGCAAGAGGGTCAGAATGGAACCAGCGAACCATCTTATGCCACTGCGCTTCAAGGAAGGTCTTCGAACCGACGTGAATGTCTGAGAGGAAGGCCACACTAACACCTTGTTCAGCGCTGACTTTTTGATGCCGGGTTTCCAAGGGGAAATGGAGGTCATCCACATAAAATAAATCACCCGTTTGGCTGAAGGTCCCCGATACGCCAAGCACATCATCAGGCATCAGTCCTGCCTCAAGTATCGCTTCATGGGCTCTGTCCCGGTCCTCTCCTTTTCGCTTTGTCAGAAGGCAGGTCATTTCTCCAGTCTCATCTTCAAGGCCCCATATGAGGTGACCGTTTTTTGTGTATCTCGGTTCATTGACTAGACCAATTGCAGCGGCTTTGTTTTCATGTCCCTGATAGCGGTTGGTTTCAGCGAGTAGACGGGCAATTTCTTGGTGCTTTCGTGGAAGGTTTGAATTTTGAACGATGAGTTTACGGATACTTTTCAAGCGGTCGTTAAAACACGCTGTGATGTCGGACATTTTCCCTTCGGTAACAGAGTTTCCAGTGATGTCAAAGTGGACGGTAATGTCCGAACTCACATCACTGGCGTGTGTTGAAAAGTCGGATTGGTTCCAATCGGGAAGGTTGTTTCTGAATTTGATGTCCAAGGGTTTTGGCTCCTCAATCGGGGCCACGGTTCTTGCGAGGTCCGTTGGTGTTTGAGCTACAATTTGCTCAGGTCTCGATCGCAGAGGGACAGCTGTTGCTGCTGCTGGTGTTGCTTTGGTAGAACTGCCGGAATGGCCCACTGTGCTGCTCACATGTTCGATCATGGCGGTGAGCATGGAATCGTTGAGGACGGATGAAGAATAATTCAATGGTCCTGCCGCAGCAATGACTTCCATCGGGTTGTCAAGAGCCATAAGTTGAGTCTTTATGGAAGTCATGGCCAACAATTTGTGCTGTTTGAGCAGAGCAGCGATTTCGGCCCATCCCTCACCCATGGTTGCCCTTGTGCGACGACGCTTCAAAAGGTGTGTGATGAAGAATGATGAAGTTTGAATGGAAACTCATTCTTCTTCTGACCACTCGACGTCAGAACCCATTTCTTTGTCGGTGGCTGCTTGTTTTTCAGCCCAGGCCTCATCCTGCCACGGTGCTGTTTCCCGAGCAGCGGCGTCTCGGCGTTCGAGTTCGTTAAGACGCTCTTCCTCTTTCTTCACGGCCTCTTCCATTGCAATAATTTCCTTCGCTTCAGCTTCTTTGGCCTGTACCATCGCATCATCCCAGCAATGGATGGCTGTTTGCAAAGCAAATTGAACGAATCCAGATTTATTTTCGGCTCGTGTACCGCCAATCTGCGTGTGCAGAGCATTGGCCCAAGTACGTGATGCAATTCCAACATACACGGTTCCAACAGGCTTGGCTGAACCATCGTTATTTGGTCCTGCAATTCCTGTGATTGCGATTGCTATCGAAGCCTCTGCACGCTCACGAGCACCTTGGGCCATCTGAATGGCTACCCGGGCTGATACTGCGCCTTTGCTGTTGATGACCTCTTCCTCAACTCCGAGTTCTCCGACTTTTGCATCATTGGCGTAAGTGACCCATGATTTCTTGAACCATTCACTTGCACCTGCAATATCGGTCAGAGTACTCGCCAACAAACCACCCGTGCAGGACTCGGCAACGGTGATGGTGTGACCACCTTCTTTGAGTCGTCGAACAAGGCGTGCAGCCGACGCTCGGATATTGTCATCCATTGGTTCACGCTCAGCGCCGAACGGTTTTGAGGTTAACCCATTGAACGGACTCTTGAAAAAGGAAGTCCAACAGGACCGTATGGGTCTGTGGTCTAGTGGCTATGACACCTCCCTTACACGGAGTTGATCGAGGGTTCGAGTCCCTCCAGTCCCACTACCACAAATATTGTTCAATGCCACCTGTATTTTGAGCGATAACCTTCGTAATTCCAGATTGCAGTTGAAGCCCCTCAGCATCGGTTTCCTCATCGACGAGGAGAAGATGTACTGCTCTCATCCAAAGCCCATCTACTGGCGGTAAACCTCTGTGGTCAACGGCCACAAGGACATCTTCCAATTCGCTGAACATCAAGGCACCCGTTGCTTGATGCAATTCTTTGGCGCTCACGATGAGCCACCGTTTTCCTTGCAGTGCATCACGTGGAGATTCTCCAAGGTCTGCAAAATGAATGACTTCCACAATCTCACATCCGATAGCGTAACAGAGCAATTGCTCCACCCATTCCATTCAATTGGCCACCGTCATCGTGATCCGTTGAGCACTGAACCAGTGTCCCACCTAGACTTTTGAGCTGTGAGGTCCACTGCTCCCAACTCTTGCCGTTGATTTGGGCGGTTCCATCACGAAGTAGGTCTGCTGAAATCAGAAGTGTGTCTATGGCTCCCTCGTTCATGGCTTTGATCAGATTATTACTTCCATAGGCCACGGCACCATCGGTTGAGATTCGTTTCCATGCTTCTTCCAAGAGTGTGATTTCTTTCACCATTTGGTGTTCAGATAGCATCGCCCCTGCAAGCCCTTCACGTAAAACCTCATTGGCGGCGCTCCGGCCACCCATGCTGGTGGCGATTGAGACCATGGTTCGCTTGTGTCCAGCCGCTTTGAGGTCAGCCATCACTCGGTCACGATTATGTCCTGGACCACAGATGACCAACGGCAATTCCTCGTTCAATTGTTGGGTCAATCCACTGACGACCGTAGCACGAAACTGTTGATTAATGCCTTCATTTTGGCGTAAATCTCCACGCTTTCCTCCACCCCGCATGGTCCACGTTGCGCTTTCACGCAAACCTCGTCCGGTCACGAAGTACAGAATCATTTCATCCCCCTCGACAACCAGCAACGCCACCTGGCCTCGCTTGGATGCAGATACGGCTTCAGAGAGCAAATCACGGTCCATTGCGCTGAATCCTTTGTTGGAGCGGAGGACGATATCATCTCTAATTTCAACCAAATGGGTGTGGTGGAGTCCAACATCAAGAGGTGCTTGTTCAATGATGCCGTGAACGCGTAGTGTGTCGGAAAAAGTTTGATGCTCAACGGATTGGACGTGGAGTTGGATCCACATTTTTTTGCGCTCCGATTGTTTGGAACGACCTCCTTCCTCGCCTCCTGTGGTTTGATCTCTGCGTTCACCAAGCATGGCGAATGAACATCCAGGGCGAACCAATCGAGCCAAAACCCACATGTCATCAACCGACTCGACACGAAGTTTCCACTCATGCTGGTCCCGCTTGAGAATGTTCATTGCTTCACCCAAATACGCCCAGTAGATTTCCGTTTTCATCCATGTCCATGTCCAATGCAGCCGGCCGCTTTGGTAGGCCAGGCATGGTCATCATGTTACCAAGAACAGCGACAATAAATCCTGCTCCAGCATTGAGTCGGAATTCTCCGATTGGAATGGTAAAGCCTGTTGGTGCACCGAGTAAACCTGCATCATGCGAAAAAGAATATTGTGTTTTTGCCATGCAAACGGGTAAGTGCCCGTACCCCCAAGAGCGAATACGGTCAAGTTCACGCTTTGCTTTAGCCGTCATCGATATTCCATTGGCTTTGTACATCCGGGTTGCGATTGCAGTGGCTTTCTCAACGACATCAACATCGGGTTTGAACAACGGCACGAACGGCCGTCCAGAGGCTATGTGATTTTGTACAGCCTTGACAACGGCTTGAGCCAGGTCTTTGCCTCCCTCTCCACCATGTGCGTGCACTTCTGTAATGCAAACTGAAGTTGCGCCACTTTCATGCGCTGCATCTCGTATTGCATTGATTTCTGCATCGGTGTCGGATGCGAATTTGTTGATCGAAACCACTACTGGAATACCAAATGCAGCCATGTTCCTGATGTGTCGGTCGAGGTTCGTTCTTGCCCCCGAAACAGTCGCCTTCACGTTCTCTGCCTCAAGCGTAGCCTTATCCGGCCGAATTCCACCTCGGTCGCCAAATGCCCCTCCGTGAAGTTTCATTGAACGAACGGTGACGTTCATGACGACACAATCGGGCGCCTTTCCGGATGTTGCTGCTTTGATGTGCATGAATTTCTCTGCTCCCATATCGGAGCCAAAACCAGCCTCAGTTACTACAAAATCAGCACTTGCCAGAGCCATTCGGTCAGCGATGATGCTGGAGTTCCCATGTGCAATATTTGCAAAAGGTCCCCCGTGGATGAATGCAGGATTGCCTTCAAGGGTTTGAGCCAGATTAGGTAGGAATGCTTGTCGAAGCAAGAGAGCCATTGCCCCAGCCCCACCGATTTCGCTTGCCTTGACTGGATTTCCATCCGTGGACGTGCCGACGACGATTTCTCCGAGACGCTTTCTAAGGTCTGCATAGTCGCTTGCCAGCACAAGGATGGCCATGACCTCGCTTGCAGCAGTAATGTCAAAGCGGTCCTCTCGGACCAACCCGTTCGCTGGCCCACCTAGGCCTACGGTGACTTGGCGAAGTGAACGGTCGTTCATATCAATGACACGAGGCCAAGAGATTCGTGACGGGTCAAGTTTGGATTCATTGCCGTGCTTGAGATGATTGTCGATCAGTGCAGATAGGAGGTTGTGTGCAGATGTAACGGCGTGCAAGTCTCCAGTAAGGTGGAGGTTGATGTCTTCCATCGGAAGAACCTGAGCGTGACCGCCTCCGGCTGCTCCACCCTTGATGCCGAAAACAGGCCCCATGGACGGTTCTCGAATGACGCATGTGGCCGCTTGGCCAATATGGCAGAGTGCTTGAGTGAGCCCAATGGTCGTGACGGTTTTTCCTTCTCCAAACGGAGTGGGGTTCACTGATGTTACCAGAACCAAATTGCCTTGTGCTTTGTTGAATCGGCTCTTGAGCGCATCCCAGGTGATTTTTGCAACCCCTTGACTCATGGGAAAAATCTCGTGAGAGGAGATGCCTAATTTCCACGCGATGGCTTCAATGGGTTCCATTTTTGCCGCTCGTGCAATCTCAAGGTCACTGGTCATGAACGCCTTTGCGTATCGTTGAGCCTTTGAAGCCGTCGCTTCATCTTGTCATCGGGAGGCGATTTTCGCACCCTGTCAAGCCTGCGGAGGAGGTTCACTCTTCCTTCATGCTGCCCAAGTAATCGGGCAAGTCAACGCCAGCCATCTTAGCAACGTCGTGAACAGGAGGTAGGCTTTGCATCAAAGACGAGACAAAGTTGGAGGTTGAACCGCCGCCTTCTGCGTTATTGCCTGAATCCCAAACGGTAATCTTGTCAATCTTCAAGTTTGCAATGGCTTCAGTTTGACGTGCAACCAAGCCTTCAATCTTCTCAACCATCAGTAGCGTTGCAGCAGCCTTTGCGTCGCCACCTGCACTCTTGACGAGTTTTGCGTATCCTTCAGCCTTGGCTTCAAGAACAGCTCGCTGTCCTTCAGCCTCTGCGTTGTATGCTGCGAGTGTAGCGTCAGCAAGACCTCTTGCGATTCGGCGTTGGCGTTCTGCTTCTGCCTCTGCAGCAATCTCGATCTGTTGCTTGGAAACTTCTTCACGAGCAATTTCTTCTGCACGAAGGCGTTGGCCTTCAAACTCATACTGAGCCTTTTCAATTTCTACTTGGGCGACACGCTTTGCAACTTCAGAACGTTGGTAAGCGGACGCTTCACGTTCTGCAAGGTCTGCGTTGTATGATGCGATGTCAGCACGAGAAATGTTCTCTCCTTCGACCGCTTGTGCTTCTTGTTGTTGTACGAAAATACGTCGGTCGGATTCAGCGGACTTCTGACCCTTATCAGAGGCAGCTTGGTTCTTAGCGACTTCAATCTCACGCTCTCGGTTTGCGATCGCTTGTCCAACTGCACCTTGGCGAGTGGCGTTAGCACGGTCGACGTCAGCAGATGCGATTGCCTCGGCTGCTGCCTTTGCACCGATGGACTTGATGTAGTCAGCCTCGTCAGTAATGTCGGTGATGTTGACGTTGATGAGGTAAAGTCCAATCTTGTGCAATTCTGTGTCCACGTTGTTAGCAACCAACGAAAGGAACGCTTCACGGTCCTGGTTGATTTCTTCAATGGTCAACGATGCAACCGTAAGACGGAGTTGTCCAAAGATAATCTCCTTGGCCATGTCTTCAATTTGAGGTGGTTGTAGGTTAAGGAGACGTTCTGCTGCGTTTTGCATGATGGACGGCTCGGTCGAGATACCGATGGTAAAGGTTGATGGGACGTTAATACGAATGTTTTGTTGAGAAAGTGCGTGTTCCAAATTGATGTTGATGGTGAGGGGTTTCAAGTCAAGCATGGCATAATTTTGGATAAGCGGCCAAACAATTCGACCACCACCGTGGTAACATGCTGCGGCTCCTGATCCCTTGACGTTACCGTAAACGACCAGGATTTTATCCGAAGGTGCGAGTTTGTATCTGTTTGCTGCGATGTAAACGGTTGCAAGCAACACGAAAACAAAAAGTCCAGTTCCGATAAGTATCAATGATCCAACAATGTCTGCCATAATTATTCCTCTTCTTTTCTTGTGGTGGCTTTTCGGTCAAGGGGTGCTACGATGAGAATTTCTCCAATCGTGTCAACCACCTCAATCAATGAGCCGGTTTCAAGGGTTGCTGCTTCGTCGTCTGAACGAGCAGACATGGTGCGCAGCGCACCCTGGAATTCAACTTGTACTTGCCCGGGTTTGTTCGGGTCAATGCGACGGTAAACGGTCCCTCTGGCGCCAAGAGCTTTGTTATGGACTACGGTTCCGTCGGATTCCAAACTTTGCATGGCCTGGAATACTTTTGCAACGACGTACATTGAGGCTGTTCCAGCAGCGGTACCTGCTAAAACGGCCAGTACCGCATTGGTATTGTTTCCTGATTGGGATACAGCAAGTCCGAAAATTCCGAACATCATAATGAAACTGAGCAGACCCTGTAAAGTGAACATATGGAACACGCCAGCGGCGTCCATTTCAAGGTCAAAGCCAGCGACTTCAAGCATTCCATCTGCGGCTCCCGTAAGCATCACGAGCACGAAGTAGAGTAGGAAAAGGATGGTCCCAATGATGGCGCATGCTGCAAAAAGAACATCTACACCCGTGATGCCTTCAAGACCGAAAAAACCGAGAATTGAGTCTAGCATCGGTTCACCTTATTCAGTCTAGTCGGTTTTACGCTTTGATACTTTGCCCGCTTTTAACGCAGGACGAATGTAGAGGATGTAGTAATGACCGTACACAATAGGTCCAAGGGAGAAGCCAACAGCGAGCCCAATTCCCCATGCCGGTAGGTTCAACGCCCAAGCAACGGCAAGGACGATCAACAACGACAAAAGAATGGATGCTTTTTCGAGGACCATTGCATAGATGTTTGTGCCTTCATTCACTTGGTCTTTCATTAGAAAGACGTCTCCGAGGCCGCTCATTTCATCCCCACAGTACGCTTGCCCAAGTTCGCTCACAAGCCCAGATGATGAATCCGACTGTTACCACCATTCCTAATGCGGATGAACGTTGTTGCTCTTGATTGGTCTCTACTACTTCGTAAGTACCCAAGTTATTCTTGATGATTTGAGTGTATGGGTTGGTAATATAACCACCCTCCAGCTCGTTTTTCTTATCGATTTTGATGATTTGGTAGCCCGCAAGCAAAATGGTTCCTATGATGATGGCTGGTGCGGCTCCGAATATCTCTCCGAGTGCTTCCTCAAATTGTTGATAACTGGCCAAAGAGAGGTACATGCTGAGCAGTCCAAACATCATTTGTCCAAACTTGGATTGTTTATTTGCCTGCGAAATGAGGTTGTCCATGGTAACTTTAAGCGAGGGCTCGTCTTTTAATCTTCTCCTGTATTCGCTGAACAAGAATTCCAATTACCGAATCGAGAAATAGCATGAATGAATTGAAATGAGCGATAGTTATGGGTTATTCATGGGCGAAATCCGGTATGGGATTGCGGGTTCTCCCATCACCCATAGTTTGTCACCGCTGTTGATGGCGCTCGTTTGTGACCATCTCGGCCTCGTGAGCCGAACGCGGTCACTCAGCATTGAATTGGTCGATGCAACTTCCATCTCTGACGCACTGGCGTGGGGGTACGCTGGTTCGGTGCCCCGCCCACAAGAATGGGATTTGACACAGGCAGTATTCGGTAAATTCAGAACGACTGCACTGCTTGAAAAAGCAGTAACCGCGGCACGAGCAGTAAAAATCCCTGCAGCAGCCCTTGCTCCGAAACGAGAGGCCTTTGATGGAGCGGTGGCTTCCAAGCATGCACAAAGCCTCCCGACCCGAATGTTTGAGAATGAAATCTGGATGAATCTCACCTCGCCGCTCAAGCATCAATTGGATTCTGAGGCTGTAATTTGTATCGACACCTCTCGCGACATCAAGAGTATTAATGCACTCAGATGGGATGGCAAGGGTTGGTGGAGTGCCGGTTTTGACGGCCTCGGCATATGTGCCGTCATGACACATCATGGTTTTCATCCTCAACATACCGTTCTCGGTTTGATTGGTGGCGGAGGTGCAGCACGTTCAACTGCTCATGCTTGGTCGCAGAACGGCGGCTTAATTCGTTCATTAGGAGGAGGGCGAGAACTTGGGAGCGGTCCTTGGATGAATTCAATGACGGCCAAAGAGCCAGATGTCGTCGTGAATTTTGAATCAGGAACGCCAAGTTTTGATGTTGACGTCCTTCTTCACGCATCCTACTCCAACATGGATGGGGCACTTGACGAACGAGTGGACCGAATGATTGCTATGCCTCTCGACGGACGATGGTTGCTCGTCGCTCAACATCTTGCTTGTTGGAAACATCTATGGGCTCCGGAACGAGAAGAAGAACTTCCTTCCCTCGAACTGCTCTTGAATCGCTTGATTGTGGCTGAAACTACTCTTGACAAATACGCATGACTACGAAGCCTCTAAGGAGAAGGAATGGAAGGAGAAGGCGTGAACATGGTGAAGAAGAATCCACAACGTTGGCTCGGGGTGTTCCTGGCAATGCTGATGTTCATCACGCCTTGTTCCGCTCTGTTGATGGAAAATCCGAATTTTCAAGAAAGTCATGATGGTGTTGATTTCCCCGTCGGTTGGACTGAATTTCGCCTTGATGGGGTGTTCTCGCCTGAAGTTAGAATGGTATACCCAGCAATGAATGACGGTGAGGATAAGGACATGGCCGGTAACGGGCCGTTTCCTTGGACGGTTTTCATCGGGGATTCAGGTGAAAACCTTGATGCATACACGCTTTTTGTTGAAGAACTTGCCAAGCGTGGTTTCATTGTTGTCGTGACTCAACCCGTGCAAGACGAGACCGATGTCGAAGAAACCCTAAGTTTTCTAACCGACATCGCAGAGATCATGGGTTCGCAAAACCAAACCAATCTCCATGTGATGGGGAGTGCCGGGAATGTTGATGTTGACCATTGGGGAATCGGTGGTCACGGTAAAGGCGCTGCAGCGGCTTATGTTGCGCTTCCTTACTTCAATCAAAGTCAACGTGCCGATACCGTTCAGCCACCTCGTAGTCTGTTTGGACTTGGTTTGGACCTGGACAGGTTTGATTCTGGAGAAGATTGGTTCAATCCCTCGTATTCTCCAGTTTTCCCACGCCCAAACACCGGCCTATTCATCACTGGGACTGTGGATGAAGTGGCTCCATCGACTGCTACGATGGAACGCTTAGAAGATGCAGGAGGGTATGGATGGCACTGGATGCACCTCTTAGGCGCAAACCATTACCAGTTCCAAGATTCGCAGTCGTTCTTTGAAAGCGATGGGGATGCAACCATGAGTCAAAGCGCCCAAATTGAATTGAGTTCTGAGCACGTCATCGCTTACTTGGACGCCGTGTTGCACGGGGACAATGATCGTTTCAGAGATGCACTTAATCGTGCTGAAGGTGCGCAAATCGTGAGCGATACCAATGCCTATGTTGACGAAAACCTTGAGCAAAGTTCCTTCCTTATTCTCAACAATACGACCGTCTCCCCTGACACACAAGATGCTCTTAATGCGACACAGACCTTCGTCATGCAAACCAATTGGACCCTGCGCGACGGAACGGTGTTCGCCGAACTCCCTGCGAATTATGATGTGAACGTGAGTTGCGGGTGGATTGGTGAAGCATGGCCCACTGCAGGTTCAATTTCTTCCGGCGGGACAGCAACGTGTGAATACCCAATGGCTCCAGTAGCTCCTGGTTCCCACAAGGCATGGATGCGTATTTCGGTTGAAGGAGCACCCTCCACAGTTCATTCAATGGTGGCAAGGACCAACACGCCAATGATTCTCGCCTCCCCGCCCCCAACGGTTTACTTGCCTCAACATGGGAGTTCAACCTTCACTGTTTCAGACGCAGCCACCGACCCTGATGGAACACTTGTCCGCGTGATAGAAGCAACCTTGATTGGGCCAAATGCCTCACATTTCGGTGTGATTTTGGGTGGAGACGGACTTACGCTGGAACTTGTTCATGCTGTTGAAGAAGAATGGTTAGGGGAATGTTCACTTGAACTGAAACTCAGAAGTGACGGAGGGGTCATTGACGAACAGAACATCACCCTTCGCGTGTTCCTGTCTCCGGTTGACGACCCCGTGGTGAAGATTGGAACCGTCCCGCAACAGGTGCTGCTGGAAGACGGTCCAACTCTCAATTTTGATTTTAGCGATGTTGTGCTTGACCCTGAAGGTGAATCACTTCTCGTGTCGGTTAACGGTGCAAACTCGGGAACAGATGGCCCTGTCCAGTTCTCTGTTCAAAACGGTATTCTTACTCTGACGCCTCTTCCCAACCAGTATGGCGCAGTTGTCCTTGATGCCTTGGTGGGTGATGGAACAACGCCTGGGCTTGAGATTGAGGTTCCTGTTCTTGTAGAATCCACAGACGACCCCATTACCATCAACCAGTCGGCTTGGGTCAACGTCACCATGGATGAGGATTCGACTCATGTTCTGAACCTGACATTGATGGCCTACGACATCGATGGAGATGTTCTCACATGGTCCTCTTCACATAACCATTCGGAATTGTCTGTTCAAAGGGTATTGAATGAGTTTTTGATCACTCCACAGCAAGATTACAACGGGCAATTTGACAGTGTTTGGGTCAATGTTACGGACGGGACCACTTCCTACAACCATCCGTTCACGATTACAGTACGGCCAGTGGGTGACCTTCCCTTCGCCTCGGTTACCAGCATACAGCGTGTGGATGGCAGCAATACAGCAACCATGCAATGGAGCGTTTCAGATGTTGATGGTGTGCTCAATACGAACGCAACGGTATTCTTAGACGAACAAGAGATTGATGTTAGCCACTCGTGTTTGAACGAAGGGCTTTCTTCAGCACAATGCGTGACGCTCATTCCGGTTTCATCGGATTTGGACACGATCGTCATGGTAAAACTCAAGGTTCACGATGACGAATTGGATCGAGATGTTGTTGCCACCTACGCCCTTGACTTGACAACATCTTCAACCAACACAAATTCTGGGGGTGGGGGTGACTCCACCGGCTCCTCAGTGGGTTCACAAACCACACTGGTCATTGCAGGCCTTGTTCTCATCGTTTTGGGTGGGCTCCTGATGTATGCAGTCCGTTCTCGGAGTGCAGGTGCCCTGGCTCAGAGCGGAATCAAAACCGTAGAGGTAGAGGTCGAAGTTGATGCTGAGGATGAACCAAGTGGACTGCTCGCACGAGCCAATCGACTCCGCTGAATCACAACGGTATGTTTCCATGTTTCTTTGGAGGCGACCATTCACGCTTGGACTTGAGAATGTTCAATGCACGTATGAGTCGCAATCGGCTTTCAGAGGGTTCAATGACGTCATCAAGCCATCCATTTCGAGCAGCAACATAGGGGTCGCCAAACTTTGCCTTGTATTCGTCAACAAGCCGGAGTCGGACGTTTTCCTTTTCCCCATCAGGGACGGCTTGGATTTCTCTTCGGTGGATGATGTTCACGGCTCCTTCGGCTCCCATCACCGCCAGTTCAGCGGTTGGCCATGCAACGTTGTAATCACTTTGCAAATGCTTGCAGGACATAGCAAGGTAAGCTCCTCCGTAAGCCTTGCGTGTGACCAAGGTCAATTTTGGTACGGTAGCCTCGGCGTAGGCGAACAACAATTTGGCCCCGTGGCGGATGATTCCACCCCATTCTTGGACCACTCCGGGGAGGAATCCAGGCACGTCTTCAAAGGTAACAAGCGGGATATTGAAAGCATCACACATGCGAATGAAACGGGCAGCTTTGACAGATGCATCGATATCAAGACATCCAGCAAGAACTTTTGGTTGATTTCCAACGACGCCAATCGGCATTCCATTGAGGCGTGCGAACCCGATAATGATGTTGTCCGCGTAGGCAGAAAAGAGTTCCATGAACATGCCGTCATCCACGACTTCCTCAACAACTGCGACCATGTCATAGGGCTTGTTTGGGTTGTCGGGGACAACATCCTCCAGGGCCTCGTTTGACCGTTCAATAGGGTCGGCAGTTGGGACGAAGGGTGGGTCCGCCATATTGTGGTCGGGGAGATAGGAGAGGAGCATGCATGCTAAATCACACGCATCTTCCTCATCGTCAGCGATCAGCGAAGCGATACCTGAGCGGGAAGCATGGAGGTTCGCACCACCTAAGCCAGCCGCATCGACTTCACCGCTCATCACTTCAGGCGTTTCAAGCGGCGAGGAGAGGAACAATTGTCCGTTTTCTTCTCCCAATATGGTGAAGTCGGAAAGTGATGCAGCAAGTGCAGATGCGCCAACAACGGGCCCCAGTACGATGCTTATGGTAGGAATTCTTCCACTGCATTGGACCAAGCGGTCCAACAATTCGCCGGTTCCTGCAAGTGCATTGACACCGTCTTGGGCGCGTTGCCCACCTCCATCCCACATGGCGATGAGGGGGGCTTTTGCCCGTTCAGCCATCTCAACGATTTTTGCGATTTTAAGGGCATGCATCTCGCCCATGCTACCGCCGTGAACGCTGAAATCTTGGGCGAAACAATAGATTCTTCTTCCATCAATGGTGCCTTGTCCAGCAACAACTCCATCCCCGAGTGTTTTGTGAAGAAACATGTTGTGGTCATCGGTTCGGTGCGTGACGAAAGCATCGATTTCAAGAAATGAGCCTTCATCAAGTAGCATTCCTAGGCGGTCCCTGGCAGTGCCTCTCCCCGATGAGCGAATGGCTTCTTGGCGTTTTAATCCACCACCCAGGCGGGCTGCTTCTTGCTTTGCCTTGAGGTCTTCAAGCCGATGCGCTGAATCCCTCTGCATGTTCCTTCCACTCCTTCTCGGTTTTTGATTGGTGCGCTCATTCAAACAAGTTATCGCGGTGTTCTCCACAGAGATTTTTTGCCAACATCTTCCTCAGTTCCATTCCTTGAGACAAGCACCAGTGTGTTTTGACAGTGATCGCTTCGGGTGTCGAATTGATACCGTGTCCAAGAAGCCCCATGTCAATTTGTTTTCTTCCCTTGGAATAGACGTTCATGTCTACGGGGCCATTGATGCACTGATTGACGACGACAACCGGAAGTTCCCGGTTCATGCAGCGGGTCAAAACGCGCCACAATTGCGTGTTTTCTGGAGCGTCTTTTTGCGGGTCATCAATCGGGAGGTGCCCAAGTCCAGTCCCATGGATGACCACGCCCTGTACCCCGGTAGAGATGACGGCCTCAATGTGTTCAGCATGAAGCCAAGGGCCAGCCAAGAATTGTGCAATGCGCTGACCTGGTTCATACCTCGTAGGGTACTGGGTTTTGGGCCGGCCAGGGTTGTTTTCTTGCATTTGCTGGTACTCCGGACTCAGTTTTGTTTCGAATCCTTCTGAGGTGATGGAGATGTGTGCGAGAGCTTGGCCGTTAACCGCTTGGAATGCATCTCGCCTTGAAGAATGCATTTTGCGAACAGCAAATCCTGAATGAACTGCCATGGTTCCATCGCTTTGGGAATCGTGCATGACGACCGTACATGCATCGCCTGCATCGCCGGTTGGTGCTGGGCCGTATGCGGCCCAATGTACGGCTGCGAGCAAGTTCTCCGATGCGTCAGATGAACCTCGGTCACTTGACCTTTGGGAGCCCACCATCGCTATGGGCCCAGGGGGCGTCTCTCCCTTTCCTGCGAAAGCAAATCCAACAGCTGATGCAGTCATGTGCATGGTGTCTGTTCCGTGGGAGATGACAACGCCTCGGCACCCATCTGCAAAGGCTGCTGCACAGGCTTCTATGATGAGGTTCCAATGTTGTGGGCGGATGTCGTCGCTGAACATGTTTCCTATTTTGATTGCATCAAGTTGTGCGATTGAAGCCAGTTCAGGAACTGCATCAAGGAGTTCTTCGGGCTCAAATCGTGCTTCAACGGCGCCCGTTGCATAATCCACTTTTGAGGCGATCGTACCTCCGGTATGGATGAGGCGCACTCGAGGGAGGTCAGTTGATGCCTCAGGGGCATTGAGGGACGCCGACGGTGTTGATGGTTTAACCGATGCGTGCTCCCAAGAGACGATGTTTTCTTGAGGATAGTTGACGTTGTATCCGTTGTCAAGTTTGATCGAGATGTGACGGGGTGCAGGTGACGGTAAGACCAAACCTTCGTGCGTCACTTCACCGTTCAACGTTGAGACCGTGGCGGTGACGCGTTCACCGGGTGTTGGGAGGCCTTCCATGGCCTGTGGAGGAGAAGACGCCACATGAAGGGTTCGCTTCACTGAGATAGGTCTTTGATTTTCTCGACCAAATCCATACGTCGGAGTCTCCAGACTCCAATCGGAGTCATGGCGATGGCGATGGCGATGACTCCTCCCATGAGTTGGAATGCAACACCCGGTACAATCGTTACCGGGACGAAGAATTGCCAAGATGAAAATGATGCTGCTAATCCAACCGCTCCTCCGTATGCAAACAAAACCCCAACAATACCACCGATGATTCCAATCAGTAGGCTCTCAAACAGAAGCATCGTCCCAAGACTGCGCGTGGATGCACCAAGAACACGTAGTGTAGCCAGTTCGAAATCACGCTCAGCGACGTTCATAATCATTGTATTGAACATGACAACAATCGTAAACAACAGGCCAAGGTACATCATGGTCTGGAAAATTTGGGTCTGTTGGTCAAGCAGACTGTTGATGCCATTGAGGAGTGTTTGTCTCTCCACAATTCCCATCGAGGCCTCTCCTAGAGCAGAATCAACCTCAACACCTTCAGGAAGGTCAAGGTAAATCGAGGTTGCATTGACGCCTAAAATCCCGCTCAAATCTTCCCGTAAGAAATACATTGTTCTCGCTAATTCTGCCGTAGATGTGGCGGTAACCTCGACTTCGGTATCAGCGCCATTGAGGTTGACAGTGTGCTGGTCTCCAACGCTCCAACCTAGGAATGTCATGCTTCCTTCATCCATCATCACCTGAGTTAATCCAGCAGATGAAGTTGGAGCATCTCCGTCTAAAATTGAAACTGAACGCATGCCCTCATCAAACGAATCAAGGCCAACAAGAGTGAACACTCTGTCAATTCCATCGCCGTCAGCCACTGAACCAAGTGGCATTTCAATAATCATCTCATACGAGGCTGAATTGTCGGTTGCCCAATCAACGACGGGGCCTTCGGCCTCCGGCATGATGTAGACTTGTGCATCCCATGTCTGGTCGTCTTCCAGGCCTCCAACCACCGTTTCTTGGAGTCCAGCAGACATCATTTGAATCGAGCCGAAAAGCATCAATGAGATCCCTACAGCCACAAAAGTCATCGTTAGACGAATTGGCTTACGCACGCTTGAGCGAATAGAAAGTCCAAGCGTTGTTGGCATCCAAGAGGTGAGTTTTCGCAGCAGGTTTGACCCCACTCGCATCTCGTTTTGACCGCTTAATACGGCTAGAGGATCCAGACGGCTTGCCTTCCACGCAGGGAAAGCACCCGAGAGGAACACGACGAGCATAGTCGAGCCGATGACAGATACAACAACTGAAGTTGGAATCGAGCGTTCCACAATTGGAACACCAACTAATTCTTGGTAAAAGTCCAACATTCCATTCATGCCGCTTGGCCCTGCTAATGCCCCAAGTGCACACCCGAGCCCACCAATCGCCAATGGAGCAATGAGGTAACCAGTCATGAGCGATGAGCGTTTGACCCCGAGTGTTCGCAGCACTGCGATTTCCTTGGCTTGACTTTGAACCAGGCGTTGAAGACTCAAGACAATCGTGATGGCTGCAATTGAAGCGATCATGACGGTAAACGGGACGGTCGTTCGCTTGGTTCCTTCCAAATCTTGTCGCATGACTTCGACGGGTTCGTTTTGTCCCCGGTCGCGAATACGGGCGTCCAACGCTGCTTCGCCAAGAGCGGTATTGACAAGTTCCTTCACGCCATCGATCTCATCGCCTTCTTCTTCGCTTGTATCGGGTAAATCAAACGCTGGTGTGCCTTCGACATCCAACAGAATCATGTTGCTGGTGCCCAGGACTTCACCGGTGAGACGAGCCATTCCAGCATCGGAAAGGTAACCAACGACGTATTGACCTGGCTCGGAAGGAAACAATTCACCTTCAGGCGCAAAGAGAACGTGAAGGGGGTGGTATCCCATACCCACAATCGTGAAATCGGCAGTTGCATTTCCAGCCCCAATACTCACAGTATCGCCCAGGCTGAGTTCAAGGGCTTCAGTAACGTGAGCATCGATGACAATTTCATCAGCAGCAACCGCAGTTCTGCCTTCTGAATGTCCTTCAGGCATCCATACGCGGTCGGCATTGGCGCCGTCAGGGATGCCATGCCATAGTGAATTGATGATGTGCTGACCGGTATCGTTGGTATGGAACATCGCACCTTGTGTTACGGTTCGACCCTCGCAAGAGTCAAGCGATGGAGAAACGGATGAGGATTCCCACGCCGTATCCAAAGCAGCGCAGAATGAATTGACTTCTTCGGGCGTCCAAAGAGCACTGCGGTTGTCAACCCACAGATCTGCAAGGTTCGCCCCGTTTTCATCGTCGGCTTGCATGGTATCGTACATGCCGCCTAGGTTGTGAGCGTAACCCCCAAAGGTAATACCGGCAAAAACACCGACAAACACCATCAATACCACGGCCAGAAGCCGTAATTTGGTTCGCCATAGGCTTCGAGCCAAGCGCTTGTTCAAGAGAGCAGACATGGCAACACCTCACTCCGAAGAATCGTTGTTCGTTTGTTCGTCTGAGACAATTTTTCCACTGTCGATTCGAATAACTCGAGTTGCATACTTGACTAAGCCCTCGTCGTGTGTAACGAACACTGAGGTGATGTTTTCTTGCTTGCAAGCACTCACCAAGGCTTCCATCACTTTGTTCGAAGTTTCGGTATCGAGGTTGCCGGTGAGTTCATCGCCGAGTAAGAGGGTTGGTCGCTTTGCGATGCTTCGAGCAATGGCTACTCGCTGCTGCTGGCCCCCACTGATTTCACCAGGAAAACGGTCGACTTCAGCTTCTAGACCAACGAGTTTCAACAATTCCTTGGCTCGAGCTGGGTCTTTTTTACCAGCCAATTCTTGGATCAGAAGGATGTTCTCAAGAACGGTGAGGTCTTGCAAGAGATTGAAAAATTGGAACACATAGCCAATATTCTCTCTTCGAAAAGAGGTCATTTTCTCGGAACTGTTCCGGGGGACGTCATCCAAACCACCCGTTTGTTTGGACATGAAGGTGTAGGCTCCGCCGGTTGGACTGTCAAGGGCTGAAAGACAATTCAAAAGCGTGGTTTTTCCGGAGCCCGACGGGCCGAGAAGAATCACACGTTCGCCTTCGTGAATTTCGAAACTTACACCATCTAGGGCTTTAACAACGCCTGCAGGTGTTTCATAATGCCGTTCTAGGTTTTCCATTTGTAATAATTTGCTCATTTGTTTCACCTTTTTGTTTCAAAGAGTTGCTTAAACATCTCGAAGGATTTGTCAGGCACTTGTTGTTCACTCACACGCCCCTCTTGCGTTTCTTGCATCAGCCACACCTCATATTCGGTGTTCATGCGAATGAGTACATTGAGGGGGACATCATCACGGATTGCCCCAATCTCTACCCCGTGTTCGAGAATGGCCATAATGTCACCATACTCACTCAAGCCCTCGCATTCTGCGTTCAACTTACGGAACATCGGGTGATCGGTCCCCAGCGAAACCAATTGACGCATGAGGGACATCAGGACTGGGTGCTGAAAAACATCATTCCATTGCTTTGATGAAATCGTTTTGAATGAATCCCAATATGTTTGCTCGTCACTCCCCGTCGGGAATGAAGCGTTTCCAAAACCGAAACTCCCTGTTCCAAGTGCTTCATCCAGAAAACACGTAACGAACAGGTCTTCTTTGTTTTCAAAGTAATAGTACATCGATCCTTTTGAGATGCCTATTTTTTGAATGATTTTGTTGTACGAAGCGCCATCGAAACCGTGGGCAGAAAATTCACCCTTAGAAACATCAAGAATCCTCATTTTGAGGGATTTGTCAATGGATTCGTAGCGTGCAAGAGGCATTAGACCGGTTGGTCCGACCGGCTGGTCTAACATAAGGTTAGTGGCCGATGAGGCACGACAAGGATTCCAATGAGGCTTACACTGCGCACCGTTTCATGCTAAGGGGTGTACTGGTGCCGGGAGCGGGGCTCGAACCCGCGACCTTCGGATGTCTCAGACACCACAAGGGGCTTGCACGTCATACGATTGCCTTGGAGGCTGCCCTATGAGTCCGACGCGCTACCAACTACGCCACCCCGGCTTACCCAGCGCTGACCCCATCCCTCTTTGAAGAAATCGGAAGTCAATCTTCCTGATTGACCTGAAAACGAGTCCAATTTTGATGCCGTCTTACCGTAGTGTTCTAACACCCCCTCGTCTCCCGACGGGTTATGGTGGACCTCCAAACAGCCATGGCCGCGGCCCAAGCATCCGAACGGAGGTCCAAAGGCGGGCGGGGTGCATCCGATGAGAAAAAGAAGCGCCGCTCTGGTTCAGATATGGGGATCGAACCCTTTGACCCAGTAAAGTATGTGGGCAAAGAAAAGGCAGACACCTCATCCATGTGGTTGGTGATTTTGTTTGCTTTCACCGTAACAGCCCTGATGCGTTATGTTCTCATGCCTTCCACCACAATGGACAAAACCGACATTCTCTACATGCTGCCTTTGGTGATGATTATTCTCATCCCACAAATACATCGCACCGTTATGCCTGAACGCTTCCAGGAACATTATACGAAAGGGACATGGTTCAGAGCGGCTTTTCTTTACACGTTCACGTTCCTTTCGCTGTCCTTCCTTTTGGTCAACCCTCCGTTTGGAGACATTGTTGCTCCTCAGGTATCCAACGATTGGGCCATTGCTGTTGATAATGGCGAAAATTTCACCTTTGCAGACGGGAGCGGAAAAGATGGGCTCATTGAGTGGCAACTGACCGATGGTGAGTACCTTGAAGGAAGTGTTTGGTTGCTGTTTGGTCTCGCCGACAACGTCGGTAATGAAGATGCCAACGTCACGGTGACCCATCGCTTCCAAACTACGGATCTTGACATCGAATCCAATGCGACCTTCTGGCCCGAATATGAAGATGAAATAGGTACATGGAAAACGGTCAAGAATCGTAGCGCTCCAATCTTGCTTCCGCATGGGGAGCAGGACCAAGCTTTTGCTCTCAATATTGGTGACTCGTTGGCGGTTGGTGACCACCGGTTTACGGTTGAAATTGTTGAACAGGGAGACCCATGGGTCAACACTCGCATCTACGAGTGGACCTTTTCCATTCAAGCACCTGTTGCCTCAGCCGAGTAAGTCGCTGTGGGCCAACATAATGTGATTGAGAAGGGAATCAATTCGCATAAAGTCGTACTGTTCTCTCGCCAAAATAGTTTGCTGTCTCCTCCTATGCCATCGGACTAACGGGGCAAGGGCGGTCCAACACAAGGCGTTTCCAATTCGTTCGGTAACGTGGTTCATATCTTGTCCTGATGGGGCCGAGATACCTTATTTCCCTAGGCCCCTTGTGAAAAGTGAAACTGAAGTCAAGGGACCAAGTGTTTCACAATTTGGGCGGTCAACGCATCGAGTTGAATCTGTTCTCCCCCGCCTTCAACCAATCGGTAATCAATTTCAGCCATCCATTCGGTTAATTCGAGCTTGGAGCGCTCCTCGAGGAAGTCAGCACTGTACAGTTCCCGGTGCAATTGATTGACAAAATCTGTGCCTGCTAGGCCGAACTGGTCCAAGAGTTCCCTCAGCCTCCGGCGTGCAACATGAAAGCCATCGTCACGGCACGACATGAGGTAGGCATGCAGGGCTTCTGGTGGCGCTGTTGCTGAGGTTTCATAGACCAAGTCCCTTGTGACCGTTGTATTGAGAGCGGCGGCAACCTGCAAGGCGGTAAGCGCCTTTCGAAGGTCTCCTTGAGAAATTCTTGTCAATGCTTCCAGTGATCCATCCTCCATCGTCAATCCTTCGAGTTGGGCTACATGGGCGACTTGTGAGGATACGTCTGCATCAGCGAGGGGGCGGAATCTGAACACCGCGCAGCGTGACTGAATGGGCTCAATAATCTTGGACGAGTAGTTGCAGGAAAGAATAAACCTACATGTTTCCGCATATTGTTCCATAATACGACGCAATGCTCCTTGGGCATCGTTGGTCAAGGCATCTGCTTCGTCAAGAAAGATGATTTTGAACGCTGCGCCACCATAGGGCTGGGTTCGTGCAAATTGCTTAACCTTTGTACGAATGCTTTCCAATTTTCGTTCATCCGATGCGTTCATCTCAAGAAGATTTTGTCTGTACTCAGGACCAAAAATGTCCTTTGTAAGAGCCATTGCTGCAGTGGTTTTACCGGTTCCAGGTGGGCCGGCGAAGAGGAGGTGTGGGAAATTCTTGGTCCCCGCATAGGTTCCTAATCTCTGAACCACTGCGGCTTGTCCACGGATTTGGTCAACCGATTGTGGACGGTGTTTTTCAACCCAAAGTTCACTCATGCTGTGGCCCCTCTGCGACGAGCCTCCTTCAACATTCGCATCGTATTTGGAATGAAGCCTCACCGAGAATGAGGCGGTTTTAGAGGTGAAATCCATGACCTCCGAGGGAAAAGACCGTATAACGGTGAGTCGTGTAAGGGACGAGTCCCATGAGTCGTATTCCGTCAAACACTCGCAGCAGTACTGCGCTCCTCCTTGTTATGATGTTCCTTCTAGCAGACCTTCTTCTGCCCCAAACTCTTGAAGGATGGACCGAACTCGATGACGAAATTTCACCGCAGCACGTCGTTTCCACACACAGTCCAACGGCTGATACGTACATCAGTATGGCCAGTCCAAGCAGCACTTACAACACCTCAGCCTCGGGCGTTCTCTCCTCGGGCTTGATGGCTGATTCACGACTTCTCTTGCGGTTCCCGATGAATTACACATCGAGCGATACCGTTCACAGTGCGACCATTGATCTGCAATGTACAACCGATGTTCTCGGGCCGACTGCGATGTCGGTGTATGCTGGAGAAATGAAGCGATCATGGAACGGCTCATACGCATCATGGTCGGTTTATGCTGACAACATGATGTGGTCTGAATTGGGTGCGAATGGTGCTTCCGACCGTGGCGTGTGGGAGCCTCCGGTTGAAGTAACTGGAAACGGGACCGTATCGCTCAACGTGACTTCCATTGCACAAACAGCAGCACGAAATAACCTCGGCAACCTTTCCGTCATCGTGTCCTCTTTGGGTGCCGAATACGAATGCCATCTTCTTGAGACGACCTCTACCTCAAACCGCCCCCAACTCATTTTGAATACCACCAGTAGCACTCCCAACGCCCCCCCGACCATCGAAACGGCCCTCCCAATCCCTGACGGTGCGCCGTGGATGGAAAGTGATTTCCTCCTCAAGCCAGTGACGACGCCTTCTCTTTCCTATGACAACAACAGCGGGTCAGATGTTGAGATTCAACTGAGCAACAATGAGGATTGGCGGTCCGAGACCGACCAAGACTGGGTTTTCTCCACCCTTACAACCACGTTTGGAGCCACGGGCACTTCTGGATACTACACGATCCCCTCATCTCTATCGCTCACCAACGGATCCACCATGCACATGAGGGTCCGTTCGGTTGATTCAACCGGTCAGATTGGGAATTGGGACGTCACGAGTTTCAAACTTCCTTCTCTTGATGTCTCCGACAACGGTGACGGGTCGGCGACCATGACGTTTTCACCGTCTTCCGTAGGCCTTGTTGAAGATTTCATCCAAGACTCAACAGTAAGCGAAACCGCAAAGTCAGTGGCTCACGGTGAATTGGTGACCCTGGAGTCAAGCATGACTTCCAGCAAGGAACGATTGATCCATATTCGCACATCGCTCGACCAAATTGGGCTGCATGATAACCTCACCATCGTTTCAGCAAAGATGGACCTCACTCGGTCAAGCTACACCGGTGACCCGGTCGTGTCACTGCACGGCATGGAAGATTCAGGTTTATGGGATGAGGAAGAAATCACATGGAACAAAATGTCAGACACCGGCATCACTTGGTATGACGGCGGCCGTGGAAACGGGACGGCGACAGTTGCACTTGCTGATGGCAATAAATCATCCTCTGCCTTTTCTTTCGAAGCAACTCAGGCCGTTCAGAACTATCTGGACAGTGGAGACGAATTCCCTCTTGACATGATGCTAGCGGTTCGTGGAAAGTACCAAAGTCATACCAACGGCGAAGGAATCCAATTCCATTCAACAGAAGCAGCGAACAGCGCAGACATGCCCTCCTTTACATTGACCTACAAGTGGGGGAATGGAACCGCTCCAGCCCCCGTTCAACTAACTGCACCGGTTGACGGTCTTGCGATCTGGAACAAATCCGGGCACAACTTGTCCGGAAACACACAACCAACCCTCAATTGGACGCAGCCGTCAACAGGCGATGATATCATCTTCGAGATGGCCACAGACCAAGATTTCCGTCTCCGTACATGGCGAGTCGACACAAGGACCGATAACGATTTCTCAGCCAGTGATGGTACGCTAAACATGACCGGGGCCAATACACTTGACCTGGGCAACATGTACTTTTGGCGTATGTCTACCGTCGACAGCGACGGCCATTACGGAGAATGGATCAGTTCCAGTTTCCTCATCTCCAACCTTGAGAGCACTCATTTGGGTAACGACCGATACACGTTCCGACTCAAGCACGGTAACGGTACCAATGACAACCAGTATCCGGAATGTATGGATACTTACATCGATAGTGGTGGGCCAAACGACAATTATAACGGTGACGAGGAAATTATTGTGGATTACAATACCCTGCCGTCCGAGACGACCACCCTGCTCGGATGCAATCTCGTTTCCAATCTTCTTCCCGACGGATACGCTGTAGAATCTGCATATCTCAGTATGATGCTAAGTACGGACCCGTTCAACGCCCCAAACGTTGCACTTTGGGAAAGCAATCAAAACAATTGGTCCGATGATGATGCAACTTGGTCCAGTTTCGATGGGTCCAATTCGTGGGCGACCGCTGGAGCAAAAGGCGCAGAACGAGGCTCACTCCTTGACAGCACAACGGTAGGCACGACCTACAGCGAAGGTGACCGCGTAGAATGGAACGTCACTCTTGCAGTACAAAACGCCATGCGAGAAGACCGCCGAGTTGACTTTGTAGCAGGCATTCTTGGAGCAGGGTCAGGAAGTTCCCGAACGGCTTACTTTTACGCAGCAGAAGCAGACATGAGCGACCGACCAGAACTTTCCTTTGTCTATGTTCCGGGTTCAGATGCAGTCCCCTCAAACCCCTTGCTTTCTTCCCCCCTCAACGGCTCATGGTCGATTGGAACTGGCGTGGACATGACTCCGATTGCTCGACCAACTCTCAACTGGTCTTTTGCAGGGACCATGAACATTGGAGGCTATTTGGTCCAATTGGACCGTCAACCGGATTTCGCTTCAGTTAACGCTCTAACGGTAGCATCTTGGAACAATGTTGGCTTTGATACCACTAACCTCACCTACACGCCTTCTTCTGACCTGGACAATGGAAGTACGTGGTATTGGAGAGTGCGTGCAGTCTCCGCCACGAACCAGATTGGAAACTGGTCCAATGTGTATCATTTCCATGTACCCGACCTCACGACTACCGTTTACAATTCGACGAAGGCATCGGTTGAACTGAGGCACCATGGTGCACTCCCTCACATGAACCTTCCACACTTTGTTGACACCTATGTCATCGAGAACGGCAGTGGTTCTGACTCCACGTATGAAAATGCGACCACCTTAGAGGTCGGTGAGACCAGTTCTGGATATCAATCCGCAGCTCTCATTCGCATTCCACTTAGCCAAGTGCCTCAGCCAACAAATTCACGAGTAACAGGGGCTGAACTCAGCCTCTTTGCAGAATACGATTCAGTCGAAGGTGAGCCTGTTGCAGTACGTCCAGTATTACAGAGTTGGACAACAAGCGCAAACGCTACCACGTACGACGGCGTGAACAATTGGTCTTTGCGAGGCGGACGAGATATCGGCGTGGACATTGGTGGATACGTTGACCTTATTGACAGCGTAAGCGATGACTGGATGGATTTCGATGTGACAGAAGCTGTTCAAGGGGCACTTGCAAACGGACAAACCCATCTCTCATTGATGATTTACAGTTCGTACACTCCTACTTCTGATTTAGTCAAATTCACCTCATCAGAAGGCAGTGCGTCCGAACGCCCTTATCTCACGCTAACATGGGAAAATGGATTGGTTGCCACTCCGACTTCTTTGGGCCAAAACGTAGCCCCAGCCAGCAACAGCATTGCTTGGGACACAACATCCCATGCACTCACTCCAGATTTCCAGCCGACCCTGTCTTGGAATTACTCCGGTCAATCGACAGTTACCGATTGGCGCTTGTTTATCCTCGAAGATGCTGATGACGATATGTCGGGACTCAACTCCTACGATTCGCGAATTGAAACCTCATCCTTTGATCTCACTAACCTCACGTTTACACCACCAAATTCTTTGGACTTCACACAAGAAATCCGATGGATGGTTCAACCTGTTAACAACGGAATGCTTGGTCCCCGTAGCGCTTCAACCAATTTCTACATACCTGAAGAACTTGGCTCAGAAATCAACTCAACGGATGCAACCCTTTCAATCCAAGAAGGAGCATATGTGACAGACCTCGCCTATCCTGCTGTGATGGAAGATACGTATTTGGACAGCGGAAATACGATGGCGAACAAAGGTGGCGACACGATTCTATCAATTGGCCGAAGCCAGTCGTCCTACACAAACGCCGCATTGCGAACAAGTTCATTGATCGATATTGATTTCACAAATCTCCCGATGCCGGGGACATATGAGGTGTTGAATGCAACACTCGAAATGGATGTTCTGAACGCCAACGGAGTCGTCTTCATGACCGTGTCTGAAATGACATCCACTTGGAGCGAATCATCGGTTTGGGCTTATCCTGCAGGAAACACGACCACATGGGCAGGACCCGGAGCTTACCATTCTGCAGATTCTGAAGCACCGTTCAACGGTGGCTTTTGGGTCAACAATACCGGTTCTTTCGCAGCCAATGTCACGGCCCTCGTCCAACACGCACTTGCTGGTGGGCAGAACGGTATCAATGTGATTTTGCAGCCCGAAGAGGTCAATTCAGGAGTCAATGGACGCCTCACTCTTGCAAGCAGTGAGCACCCAAGCGTTGACCTGCGGCCTCGTTTGAACATCACCTACCGAATTACGAATCCATTCCTCGTCGTTGCACCAAGCGGTCTTCAGCCCGTTGACGGTGCGACCCTTTGGGACACCACACAACCACGACCATCTGGACAAAATGAAACGGCCTTCTCTTGGAACAGCACCGTCACGAATGAATCTCAAATGGTTGCCTGCTTTGCTTCCAACATGCGGTTTACGAACGATTTGGAATGCTTCTCCACGGTTGAGTTGCTGAGCGGCTCAATTGATAATGCGACTTACGATGCGCAAAACAACACCGTTACAAATTCAGCAATGGACAAGGGTGACGAATGGGTGTACTGGCGTATGCGGTCGGACCAAGGGGACCGTATCGGTGAATGGTCCGCAACTCAGAAGTATCGAAATCCAGATGATTTCGGAACAGGCGATGGGAACGGAAATCATACGCTTTCCTTGCAGAGAGGAAGCATCTTTTCGGAAACAAGTGTTGTGCCCATGGTCCCTGACCTTTCGATCGATTCACAAGCCACGGTGAACAACGGTGGCTCATCAACCCTCATTTTGGGCACCCCGGCCGCTGGTGCGGGTGAAAGCCGTATTCTCATCGAATACGATCTCTCCACCCTCCCATGGCCTTCAGCCATGACCCCAACATCGATGGTCATGCGGTTGTATCAAAACACGTTCAGTGGAAGCGTTTCCACAACTGTATCTGCCCATGCATGCCCTGCGTTCAGCGAATCTTCTACAGTTTGGGCAAACGCACCAACCTGTTCTTCCTCAGAAATCACTCGAACAACCATCCCTGCAATGTCGCCAAGTGGATGGGTGGATTGGGACCTCACCAGTCTCGCTCAGAGCAATATTGCCAACGGGAACACGACCATGACCGTGATGCTAAAGCGTGTGGGTACATCCTCGGCCACGATTGTTTTTGATTCATCTGAAGCATCAACACAATCCCAGCGCCCAACACTGGTGCTGGAATACATCGACAACGTGAACGGTATTGTTCCGCCCAGTCAGCCGGTCCAGATTGCACCGCCTGACGGCACCGTGCTGTACTCGGAATCAGGTGGTTTGCTCTCATCACTCACAAACCCAGTTCTTTCATGGTCTCCTGTCACTGGAGCCACGGGTTACATTCTCACAGTAGCCAATGAATCCGGTGTTTACAAGTACAGGTCTTGGGAAGATTCAGAGATTACCAATACAACCTTCCGTTTCAACAATAATTTGACGGCCGGTTCGGTATTCACATGGTGGGTTCAGGGTGTCAATCAGTCCATCCCTGGCCCTTCATCATCTCGATGGAGTTTTGCCGTTGGTGATCCGAACCATGTTGATAACAATGATTTGACGTTCACATACACCTTCCAAACCGGAAACGAAGTGGCTGCCTATGGACATACCAACATCCAAGATACCGGTTTGTACTCGGAATCCGGAAACGATAATTTTGGTGACGATTCATCCCTCGCAGTAGGAACATTCTGTGGCGTTTTGTGGACGGCCGAATGCCGTGCTACTCTTTCACTGGATACCGGCCAAATCCCGTTCCCTGTCTATCAACAGGTTCACTCCGCATCCCTTGGTTTGTACATCAATGATTGGACTTCTGCTGGTGGAGCAACATCGGTTTCTTTCTCACTTCATGAAGTGCTGAATCCAAATTGGTCCCACACCTCAGCAACGTGGAACGGCTCAACTACCGGCGTCAATTGGGGTTCGCCTGGAATGCAAGCAGGGGTTGATTACGCGACATCGCCAATTTCCACTACTGTTCTCAACGTTGACAGCACAGGATGGGCGTGGTTCGATATTGGAGTTGAAGGAATGTCCGTCAACAGTCAACACACATGGATCATGATTGGAACTCCTAACTCTGGAGATGCTCATGCCTCGTTCTACTCGAGCGATTCTCCGGCCTATGACAATCGACCTAAGATCTTGCTCAACACGACCAATGTGTCCTCCATTGACATCACTCCTTCAGGGTCAGTGAGTACCGATGCAGACACAGCCATCAATTTCAATTCAGTAGCATACGACCACTTGAGTATGGTTCAATCGCCACCGGTGCTTTGGACTTCAACCTCGGGTTCGATCGGTCTAAACGGACTGTTTACTCCAACCATCGCAGGCACGCATCAAGTTCAGTCATGCTTTGGATTGGTGTGTGGTGTTCAAAACATCACAGTGACCCCCGGCGCTCCGATAACCCTCGTTGTTTCTCCACTCACTGCAACAATCTCTGCTGATGACACGCTTGCCATCACAGCTGAGATGGTTGACCAACATGGAAATGCAGTCCCTGGCGAACCAATTCTCTACACCCCAACCAATGGAAGTATGAATGCGGTTACGCCCAATGTCTTCGAACCTTATTCATCGGGGACGCACATCGTTCAGGTTCGTCATGCTGTCACGGGAGGTTCGTTCGTTGATGTGAGCATTACGGTCACAACCGGTGCTCCTTCGTACTTTGAACTGAGCGGTTGTGCAGGAACAGTGCCTGCTGGCGTTTGGTGCGGTATTACCGCAGAAGTATACGACCAATTCGGAAATCAACTCGACATTACAGAAGCGGGTAATTTGACGTGGACGACAACGAATGGAAATTATTCAGAATTGAATGAACAGTACTTCCCTGATCATGTCGGCACTTGGTGGCTCAACTTGACTTCGACCTCTGGTGCTGGTGATGATTTGATGATCACCGTAGGCCACGGAGCGATTCAATTCCTAGAACTCAATACCTCCTCGACTTCGGTTACTGCAGATGACAGAGTATACATCAATACTACACGGGTTGACGTCCGGGGCAATCGCTTAGCAGTGATTCTTCCATCGGATAACTGGACCAAGAAGGCAGACGGGCAGTTAACAGCCGGTGCTCCTGCAATTTGGGACCCTGTTTCACGAGGTTCAAAAACCATTGAAGCACGATATGAATCAACACTTTCTGAAGTGGTGATCACCGTTGTGGAGGGCGAAATCCAGACCTTGATCATCGTTGTTGATGACGAGGAGTCAACTTGGGAAACCTTTGACATTACATCGGATGAGACGCTTGAGGCTAAGATACGAGCCATTGATGCCAAAGGCAACAAATGGGACGTTCAGGCGAATTGGAGCCTGGACCACCCAACAATGGGTGAATCCTCCTCGTTCCTTGAAAAGGTCCTTGGAGATTCCACAGTGTTCACTCCATATTTCGCAAGTGAAGATGCCTACGTGATGACGGCAACATACTTCGATGGAGCAGTTTTACACGCTGTCTCAATCAACGTTACCGTGGGTCATGGTTTCCTCCACACTGTTTCCATGTCCGCAACAGCAACCAACCCTCAACAAACAACGGGTTCAACCTTCGACATGACTGCGGATTACGGCGTTGATTTCATGGCTGAACTTTACGATTTGGACAGCAACCGAATCAATGCAAGTCAATTGACTTGGCTTGTGGATTTGCCGAACGGTGAAACAATAGATGCGACAACAGATTTGTTGCTCAACGACATGAGCTGGATTCCAGAGACGGTCGGCGTTTACACCGTGACCGCATACAGCATCAGTGAGACCGGTTACAACATCTCGGATTCAGTCAGTTTCACCGTTTATCACGGCGTACCAACGACGGTTACGGCCTTGGTGACAAATTCGAATCCGACCGCTGGCGACTTCATCCAATTTTACGTGAATGCTACGGACCAATACGGTAACGTATTCGCTCAGAACGTTCAATGGACTGAAAATGAAGGCGAAGTCGCTGGATTGGTCGCAGATGATGATGCCGATGGTGCGTACACCTACGGTGCAGAAGTTGCCGGAGTTCACACGCTCGTTTATCGAGTGAACACCAATGTTGAATCCGTTCTCCAAGTGAATGTTTCTGCGCAGAGTTTGGTTGACCGACTTGAAGTCAATCTAAGCAAAACTACCTTGGAACAACTTGCATCATTGGAAGTGAGCATAAGGGCCTTCGACGCCTTTGACAATGAAATTCCTGTTCCTCCAAGCATCAAGGTTGATGCATCAGGACGCGCAACGGTCACCATGATCAGTTCAGAACTATGGACCATAACCACATTGGATGACGACACCCAAACCATTAGTGTCAATGTAGGGTCGGTTCGTGTGGATTCGGACATCACAGTGACTGGTACCACTGCCGGTTTCTTTGAAGCAGGCGGAACATTGTATTACGTTGGGGCGGGTCTTCTCGGACTTGTAGCGATTGTGTTGCTGGTCTTATTGGTCATGTTCATGCGGTCAGGTAACGAAGGCTGGGATGAGGATGATTACGATGATGATGACGATGATGATGCTCCAGCACCGGGTCCAAGCGGTCCAGCACCGGGTCCAAGCGGTCCGGCACCGGGTCCAAGCGGTCCGGCACCGGGTCCAAGCGGTCCAGCACCGGGTCCAAGCGGTCCAGCACCAAGTACGGTTGAACCTGAAGCAGAAGAGGAAGTTGAATCCTCAGTTGAGGATGATGACAGTTACCGCGTCGATGAAGATGGAACTGAATGGTGGGAAGATGAGGAAGGGACCTGGTGGTTCCGCCTATCCGGCCAAGAAGAATGGGAAGAATGGACGGAATAAATTGGAGTGGATTTAGATGCAGGCTAAGGACATCTTGATCGTGATGCTGATTGCAGCGACCATGGTCGTGCCTTCGCTTCATTTGGATACGCCTTCTGAACTCGACCATGAAGATGTTCTCGCTCATTCAGGGACTACCGACAGAGTTGTTGTCGACGGTTCCCCTTCTGACATGTCAGCGGATGAGGTGATTCAGTTTGAAGCAATCATTTACGATGCAGTCAATACGGTCATCGTTGGAAACGTGAATTGGTCCGTATCAAACGGTACCATCAGCGATGATGGATGGTTTTACCCTTGGTCCTCAGGAACGGTTGAAATCACTGCTGAATACGAAGGTGTAGAGGGCAGTTTTAACATCACAGTAATGCCTGGTGTTGCAACGTCAATCGAAGTGACGAGCACCCAATTCTTTGCGAAAGAATCGGCTCCACTAACAGCTGATTTGATCGACGGCCGTGGAAATCGTATGGCTGGTGGACCAGGAATGGTGTGGGACATTGATGGCATGTATTTTGGCCAAGGAACACCGACGTTTACTCCAGATAGCACTGCGTCCTTTGAATTGAAAGTCCGCTACAATCAGCTTGAAGATTCGACCGTCGCTACTGTTTCAGCAGGCGCTCCATTCGAATTCGTCTTTAGCCAAAACTTGCAAGTTCGTGCAGGAACACTAACGCTCATCCAACCAACACTGGTTGACCAGAACGGTTACGAGATGTCTCTTTCCTATACCCCCTCAATTGGGTGGTATGCTGAAAACGGTTCATTCAATGCCCAAGGTGAATATTCTGCAACCAATACCGGCCGTTGGGCCATTAGCGCAACCTCGGGGAACATCACTGGAAGCGGATTCATCGATGTCATCCCAGGCGACGCAGTTGCTTCAGAACTCAAGTTCGTTGATGACCCAGAAGTATTTGTCGCTGGAGAACGGTACGAAGTTGTCTTTGATCGAAGGGATGAAAATGGATACATCGGTTTTGTTTCACCCGATATTGACTCAATCGCAACAGATTCGGGGGGCTTGTCAGCCGACGATGGACATGTTTACTGGAGTCCTTCCGAAGTGGGCAGTGCGACGCTCACGGGTACGGATGGAAGCGTTTCCACTCAACTCGTTGTTGAGGTAGTACATGGGCAAGCCATTGAAGTGGTCATGGTGAGTGAGCCCATGGTTGCATTTGCAGGTGACCAAGGAGCCATTTTACTCAATGCTGTTGATGTTAAAGGAAACACTTGGGTGGTGAACGGAACCATCACCATGAACATGGGTAATGCTACGCAAATATCCGACATGGGAACCTATCAACTGGTTCAAGCCACTACGACTCAATCTTGGTATTTTGAAGGGAATTGGTTTGATAATGAAACAGGGTCAATGTTTGTGACGACCTATGATTTTGATGTTCAACCAGGGCCACTGGCTTTCATTATGCTTGCAGGTGACGGTGAACAAGTTCCCGCAGACGGGGAAATTGATCTTTCTCCAGAGTTCTACGATGCTTACGGCAATCAACTCTCTGAAATTGATTTGAATTGGACGCTTGATGATTCAGACATCACTCTTGAGATGATACTCAATTCCAATCGTTGGGTTCCATCTTCTGTGGGTGGCCACGAAATCAGAGTCAATGCAGACGGTGTTTTTGCTACGATTCGACTGACGGTGACAGCAGGAACCGCTCACGGGCTGGTTACTGACATGGATGATGGTCTTCTCGTCAAGGCAGGAGAGCCTACAGACCTCTTCGTTCAAGTGGTTGACGTCCATGGAAATCTTGCAGAAGCTACCGCTGTTACGACCCCGTTAAATTCCAGTCTCGGAGAACTTGATGCATCCCCTACTGGCCTCGGCTTCTGGCAGTTTACCGGAAAAGAAAGCGGAGTATACGAATTGATTCTCCAAGAAGAAAGTGCCCTTCACGTCATTCCGCTTACGGTGGTTGCTGGTGAGCCCATTCGTATCCAAGCCAGTTTGAATCAAGAATCAATGGCTGAAGGTGATGTTGTTCTTCTCGAAGCATTTGGAATCGATGAATTCGGGAACATTGTCGCTATGGAAGGCGAAAATACCTCCGTTGAATGCAATGCAGGAGATACGAACTTCGTTACTGAAGGAACATGGGAACTCAGTTTGACGGATGGTGGGACTGACCGGACATGCACGCTTCGTTGGAACGGATTGCTCGCTCAGACATTCTTTGACGTGGATGACGTACTCCTTGGCGGAGCCGTCGGTTCTACGAATACAGCAATGTCAATGGCTGCATTATTGCTTTGTTTGATTCTTGCCGTCCTGGTCGTTCTTGCTCGCAAGGCATCTTCTGTTGAGGTGGCGGATTGGGTCGACGACGCGTTTGATAGCGATGATGATGATGCCGATTACGAAGACGATGATGATGATGATGGCGATAACGGTGAACAGGAAGCATTCTCTGAATCTTCAGAGGTTCAAGACCACACACCGTCAAACAAACATCACGGGTTATCTCCTGAAGACATTACCAAACTTGCAAAAGAGGCTGGAAATGTTGGCGTTATGCAGGCTACTCCTTCAACGAAACAAGGTCAGACGGGATGGTATGTAGACGTTTCAGAGGAACTGCAATACTGGGAAGTTACACCTGAAGGCGATTGGATCCGTCAAGAGTAGTCTCATCATAATTTCTTGAATAACATGGGTTTATGACTTGGGCCCGCTCACAAGGAAACAGAGATGGCTCACTACACCGCTCTAGGACTGATGTAAATGGATACAAAACAATTGATTGAACAACTCAACGATGCACTCGGATGGGAAATCCGTGCAGTGAACATGTATGCTCACTATGCTGCTAACATCCGTGGAATTCATCGGCTTCAACTCTCTCCAATGTTTACCACCGAATCTACTGAATCTTTGACGCATGCTGACATTGTTCGTCAGGCAATTGTCAAGCTGGGAGGCATTCCTGTCACCGAACGCAATCCTCATGAAATCGTTCACAGCGTAAATTATGAAGAAATGCTTCAGAGAAGTTTGGAAACCGAAACCAAGGCCGCAGAGGTTTACGGTCAAATTATGGAGACCATCGGCGACGCTGGCGACCAAGAAATGTACGATGCCATCGAGCAAATTTATCTCGCTGAACTGCGAAGTCTTGAGTCGCTCCGCTTGCTCTTGTCGTGAAGGCAGCAATGTTCTTCATTCACCGAGATGAACAATGACTTTCATCTCTACCGCAATGGGAGTCGGGAGTGCATCAATCGCTAATGTTGTACGGGTTGGACCAACCTTCCCAAGAGTTTCTGCCCACACCTCATTGTAGCCTGAAAAGTCGCGTTTCATATCGACCAAGAATGTTGTAACATCAACAACTTGCTTCATTGTTCCGCCTGCTTCTTCCACAACTCGTCGAACGTTTTCAACCACAGCATGAGTCTGTGCTTTGATGTCGTAATCCAGTGGTTCTCCGTTTTCATCATGGATCGGGCCGCCAGGAATTGCGTTTGTTCCAGGTTGGCGAGGTCCAACACCTGAGAGATAGAGCATGTTTCCAACCCGTCGTGCATGGGGATAAGCTCCAACAGGTTTGGGGGCACTATCGGTATTCACCGAGCCCTCAATTTTAGTAGGCTCCCACAGTGCTGGTCCGTTGCTTTGAACCGCAGTTGCCGGCTGTTCTTCGATTTCAACGTCTTCAACCGCGTCCAAAACCCCACGCTCGCCGTGGAAATATTCCACGTCTTCCTCATCGTACTCTTTGTCACCCACACCCGATGGCGTTGGGTCAAGATGTACGACGGCTCCTCCAGCTCCATGAATGGCTTCGTAAGCCATAACGTCCCCTGTCAAATCGTTACGGTTTCCGTTCATGGCGGAAAGCCACCACATCGGTTTGAAGGCAACCACTTTCTGTACACGGATTTGCCGCTGAATGGTACGAGAGAGTTGCCCAACATCTTCCAATCGCCCTTGCCTCAAGAATTCAAGGATTTTCTGATTCCATTCATGGTCTTTGAGCGAATGGATCTTGTCTTCAGACGGTTCAATGAAGTCAGTGAACATGCGGTTTGAAAGCGACATTGCAGTGACAGCTACGACCCTTTTTCCTTGTGCCTTGACCACGTCGAGGCATGCCTTTGCCATAACGGTCGTCTCCGAACGGTTGGCGTAAACATTTGACGATACGATGACTGCAGGGATTTTGTTGTCGGGATTGAGTAATGTAAGAGCAACGACGGACCCCACGTCAATAGGGAATCCCTTGTAATTGACACAACGACTTTGCAACCCTCTGGCCTTATTTGCATCATCCCAAGCATGGGCAAACTCTTGGTCGATGTTGAACGAATATGGGATGGAACCAAGGTCGTGAAAATCATGGTCAACCATAACCCATTCTGGATTGGGATCGGACTGGATTTGATGGCCGATGACCGAAGGCCAAGTGGTCGAGTAAACGACGATTAAATCCGCTTCAAGTTCACGAATGGTTTGTGCTGCTTGATCAAATGCTTCCCTCAATTTTTTCCATCCTGGGTTTTGGTCAGGAGCGAGGACGGTGTGGGGGTGGACAGGGACGACAAAAGAAGCGACAATCTTGCCTTCACTCATTCGTCTCCCTCCTCATGAGCATAGCACGGCCATTCGACAATGGCATTCCCAGTTCCGATAATGGTTCCATAGCCGTGAAGAATCGCAGGGTAGTCCGGGACATTCATTGCTGAAAGCAACCACGAAAATGCCCCACCGTCACTTTCAGCGATGGCTTGTTCGGTAAACTCCGGCATTTCATCCAGGATGCGCTGACTCTGTCCTTTGACCATATAATCGATAATACGCATGTCCCACAGGTGCATGGCATGGCTCGTTATGTGCTCTTTGCTCATGTCTTCTGGAACTTCTGATTCGGTTGTGAAATGTCGGTGTGAAAGAGAGTTACTTGCGATGACAACGACCCTCTTTCCACTTTCTTCAATCGCCTTGCGTGTTACCTTTCCAAGTTCAATCATCATGTCCTGCATGACTTCAACAGAATAGTATTGGCTTGAGCGGTTACTGGAAACGACTACCATTGGTTTGTCCCATGATGGATTGAACATGTGTCCTGTGACAATGGTGCCATAATCAACCCTGAAATCTGGGTTCTCCATCAGTTTAACAGACAGTCCCGAAGCTTGTGCTTCATCGTGGATTGCCTTTGTTAGGTCTACGTCAATGTTCATGTCATAGTGGTAGCGAAACAAATTGGGGAATACTGGGTCAACCGACAGACCCTCAAAATGCGGGAGGCCGAGGAAATGGGTTCCAACATAAGTTTGCCAGTGAGGTGAAAGGACGACGATGGCGTCGTACTCTACATCGGCCAATGATGCGCGAAGTCGTTCATATCCCCATCGGAGTTGTTCCCAGCCACCTTCAGCAGTGGGCTCATTTTGAGGTGGATTTTCAGCGTAAACCAAATGCGGTGGATGCGGCGCAAGACATCCTGCGACAATTTTTCCTTTCCCCATGATTCTCCCAGACTGAACTGCCCTAAAGGGGCATCGCATTTGCATTCTGTTTGGCCTCTACAGGCCAAGTCTCAAACACCACGAAGATTTGGAAGATACATGGCAGACGTCAAGGATGGCGACGCTCCTGCAGAAGGAGAGTTTGAAGGTTCTGAAATTCAGATTTCTAGCGACCCCGCCATCCCAACCTCTGCCAGTTGGAACGAGACATGGACCAATGTGGGCATTCCTGCCTTTTTTGGAGCCATCGTAGGTTCGTTATGGCAGTTGCAAATTCAACCCCAGTTGGGTACTGTTTGGCCTAATCCAGTACAAGCAGCCTTGCTCACGATGCTGCTGTTTTCGCCGCTCTTCCACCGTTGGCTAACCCCCCACGATCAATCCAAATGGATGGAATATTCGTTGGGTGTTCTCCTCCCAATTTTGTATCTCGTAGGCATATGGTTCGTACCTGGCTTGACTGGCATGTTCTGTGGGGGTTATCTTGCCTCCATCGTTTGGATCTGGATGTGCACTTCATGGTGGCGTTTCCATTTGCCCCCGTTCCGAAGTGCCTTATGGCATACACTTGGCGTAAACATCGGTGCATTGGGTGGGTCCGTACTGACCTACAACCTCTTCCTGTGATCAGGACGTATACGATTCGTCTTCACTTGGGAACTGGCCCGAGCGAACATCGCTACAGTATGACTTCAGTGCCCCATCGATTTCTTCTGCAAGATTGAGATAACGGCGTAGGAAGCGGGGTGAGAAATCCATGGTGATCCCGAGAACGTCATGCAGAACAAGGACTTGTCCATCGACGTCAGGACCCGCTCCGATTCCAATGGTGGGGATGTCAATGGCTTCTGTAACTCGCTTTGCGAGTTCACGGGGAATCTTTTCTAGCACAATAGCGAAACAACCTGCCTCCTCAAGAATTTTAGCATCTTCAATGAGTTTTTCAGCCTCCTCATCTTCTTTTGCTCGCACGGAATAGGTTCCAAATTTGTAAATCGATTGAGGTGTCAATCCGAGATGGCCCATGACGGGAATGCCGGCGGTGAGAATGCGCTGAACGGATTCTACGATTTCAGCCCCACCCTCGAGTTTCACTGCATGGCCGCTTGATTCTTTCATAATGCGAATGGCGGATTCTAGAGCGTTGCGGGAATTGCCTTGATAGGTTCCAAAAGGCATGTCAACCACGAGAAGTGCTCTATCGACGGCTCGTTCCACACATTGGGCATGGTAAATCATGTGGTCTAGCGTCATGGGCACTGTTGTGGCCTGTCCAGCCATGACATTGGATGCAGAATCTCCGACTAAAATGACATCAACGCCTGCTTGGTCTACGAGGCGAGCCAGGGAGTAATCGTAGGCCGTGAGCATGGTGATTTTTTCTCCAGCACGCATCATTTCTTGGAGCGTGTTGGTCGTCACTTTACGGGCCTTTCCATGAACCGACATGGTTCCTCCAATGCCGCAGTTGATTTGAATGCCTCGCCTCGGGTTTCGGCAGTTGATGCAGGCGGTTTTCGTCTAGGGTTGCATGACACAAACATTGGTCATTTCTGAAAAGAAACTCATGGACCAGTCGCCCCCTTCTCGGCCGACGCCGGATTGTTTGACGCCTCCAAATGGGGTTCTCAAGTCTCGATTTAACCACGTGTTAACCCACACAATTCCCGTTTCCATGCGTTCAGCGAAGGCTCGCCCTCGTTCAATATTAGACGTCCACACCGAGCCTGCAAGTCCATATTCAGTGCAATTGGCCATCTTTACAGCTTCATCTTCGTCGTTGTAAGCGTGCAAGGTGACGACGGGGCCAAAGATTTCCTCCGTAGCGGTTCGTGAAGTATGGGCAAGCCCTCCAATCACGGTGGGACGGAGAAAAGCCCCTTCAGGATGAACTCCTGATACTCCAGCATTTGCTTTTGTGCCGCCGGTGAGCAGGATTCCCCCTTCTTCGACTCCAAGGTGGATGTAAGATTCCACTTTTGCGAGATGGTCAAGCGAAATGACCGCTCCCATTTGGGTGTCATCATCCAGTGGGTCTCCAAGTTTGAGTCGTTCAACGCCCTCAACAAACTTGGCCGAAACTTCGTCGTACATCGATTGAGGTATGAGAACTCTTGAACCGCACAAACAGACTTGTCCAGAATTTGTAAACGAGGCCCGGACGATGTCATCAACGATGTCATCTACGGGTGCATCATCAAGAATAACCGTGGCGTTTTTCCCACCGAGTTCAAGCGAGAGTTTCTTGAACATCGGTGCCGCAGTTGCAGCAACAATCCTGCCGGTAGAAGTGCCTCCGGTAAATGAAATAGCCTTGATGTCGGGATGTTCAACGATGGCTTGCCCGACTTCGGGACCGAGGCCGTGCACGAGATTAAACACGCCAGGGGGAAGGTTGAGTTCATCAAGTGTTTCAGCGAGCAAGTTCGCTGTCAATGGTGTCATTTCAGACGGTTTGGCGACGATGGTATTTCCCATTAACAACGCAGGTGCGACCTTCCAGGTGAGGAGATAGAGCGGTAGATTCCAGGGCGTGATCAATCCTACACATCCGACCGGAGAGCGATGAACGTAATTGATGGCCCCGTTTGCTTCAAAGTTCATTGGCTCTTGTTCTCTTGCATGGTGTGCGAAGAAACGAAAGTTGCTGACAGAACGTGCTGCGTCCACGCGGCGAGATAGGGAGATCGGCTTTCCAGTATCCGTCGTCTCGAGCTGAGCAATCTGCTCAGCCTTTGCTTCAAGGGCATCAGCAATCCGGTCCAGCCACAGAATCCGGTCTTCGAATGGCGTTGCTTTCCAAGAAGCCTCTGCAGCAACCGCAGCGAGGGTGGCTTGGGCAACATCGTTGGAGGTTGACCGAGGTATGGTGGTGATGACCTCATTGGTAGCAGGGTTGATGTTGTTGAGGGTACTTCCTGAATGAGCAGGAACGAATGAACCACCAATGTAGTTGAGCAGAGGCTTCATGTTCACACCTCGGTTTCGTAGTTCCAGCGGTCTTGGTCCGGGTCCCACTCATCCCAAGTTGGGACGGTTTCAAGGATATCGACATAGGCTTCTGGAACAATTCCAGGGACAATGAATGCTTTTTGGCGATGGAGGGGGTACGGATTTCTCAAGTTAATCCCCAACACTCCAAGGAGGGCACGGGCCACATACCATGTTGCTTGAGAATTCCAGCCATGAGCAATTTTCACAACAATGCCCAACCCCTTGGGGTAATCCGGGTGTTCAATGGCCATGCCGAGAAGCCCGTCTGCACCTTCTTTAGCGATGACTTTCCCCTCACCTGCTTTGAGAACGGTTGAATCCAATCGGTTGAATCCTCCCACGAGGTCAGGGTGTCGAATCATTGATTCCCAAATCCAATCGTCATCTTTGTCCCGAACCAAACCAGCATAAATCTGTGCGAGTTCAGATACCGTGTTGGAAACCGTAGGCAGGCCACAACCGTCTTTGGCGATGCGAAGCGGCTTCCAGTCTTCTCCGAGGTAGGTTCGAAGTTGTTCCATGTAAGCCCCAAATACTTCGTGCGATGGCAGCGTGTATCCAGCCCTTGGCCATCCTTTGAGTTTACATCCGCGTAAAATTGCAGCATGTTCGCCCGAGCAGGTGTGAAACCAGCGACGAGGCCGTCGGACTTGCCGTCCAAATTGAATGAGAGGAACATCCAGAGGGGTGAGCATCAAGGGCCATTCCGCTTCGGATAGAAGTGATTGAGCTGCAGCGACGTGTTCGGTATCACCGTTGTGGGAGGCGACTGCGATTGCTTTTTGCTCCCAACTGCAATCGGCAAGTTCTTCGGTGAAAGCTTTGAGCATGAAGGGTTTCATCATTGAGCGCCCATAGCAGAGTACGTTTCCACCAAACGAGTGAATCACTTCGTCCCCATGCGCCCATGCGACTGCTCCATGGATGGTGGTTTCAGAAACGCCGTTTCGCCGGTAATCTACCAGTGGCTCCCAAGCCACTTCGCGTCCTGTTGGAATCCCCTCTACTCGCTCACCCAAGGGAGAAGTGGGATACATTGCTGAGCCGGGTTTACCCGGTTGCACAGCAGAGAATGTGTCGTGATGAATGCCCATGTTCGTTCCTCATTGTTTCAACATTGACTCCACTTGGGGTACGACCTGTTCCATGTAAGCCGTCATGTTACGGCACACGCGGTCCGAGTCATGGTTGAAGAAATCAAACCAGGCCATGATTCGGTCCTCTGGATGGAAACGGTCAACCATTTGATGAGCGATTTCGTCGACGTTTCCAATGAGGGCATTGTTGGTTGCCCGCTCAACCTTTGACGGGTCGATCGTTCCTTCGAGTGCGTTCCAATAAGCGTTAAGAGCAACCTTTGCTTCTTCTTTGGCCGCTTTTGATTGTTCTTTTGGCGTCAAGCCTTCCTCTGCGTTGAGGAATACAAAAGAGGTGCGGGGCATGTCCCTGCGCCGCCAGGAGCCACCATCCGGATGGTACACTTCAGCCATCCGTTGATGGGTTGAATCGATGATTTCAGGTGCGGTGATCGAGAGGTTGAACACCTTGACTGGTAGAATGGAGTTGACGAAGGTTTGTGCTCTTGGGTCGTGACTGCCGATGATGAGCTCGAGGAGTTCTCGGCGGAAGTTTTGGGGGATGATTTTCAGCGACTCAAAGGTATAGCGCGATGGGATTTCGATGGAATCTGGGGACTCATTTAGCCCCTCAAATTCAACCGCTGCTGACCGAACCCGTTCCCAATCCTCATCGCTTCGAAAATTCGTGCGAGTGAGCACGGTGGGATTGATGTCTTGAGTGCTGATCACATCTCCTCGCAACAAGCGAAGGAAGATTTCAGCGGCTTCCATGAACACTTGTCCACGCAGTGCAGGCCAAGCGGCTTCTTCGATAGAGTTGCGGGGGACGACCCCATAGGGGCGCGCCATAAATTCAAACCGGCCAGCAGAAAAACCAACGTGCAGTTTGCGATGTTCATTCGGGTTCATGCCCAGATACGTGAGGACGTTACCGATTCGTTCGGCTTGAGCAATCGGTCCACCCGACGCTAAAATGGCCATGACCGCGCTTCCGATCTCGATGTTGGTTGTACGACGGAATGACTCCAGAGCAAGTTGAGGGAAGTCAGTACACAGGCCGACTTCTCCCTGCCAGTGTGGGACCACAGGTCGAGAATTTGATTTTTGCTCTTCTGTGGAAAGGTGGGCTTGTGCGAGCCAACCGACGTTGAAACCAAGACGGTCCGCACATTCCAATTGCTGGAAGTAATTCTGAAACATGGTGGCTTCGGAAGGGATATGTCCGTCTTCATCAGGGGTTTGAGAAATTGAAAAGAAGATGTCATGTTCCATTCTGCCACCGTCCCTTCCATATCGCCTTGGCTCATAATTCGTGCGTTCCATTATTGTGGTGCATCGTCCCCTTTTTGGGCAGTTGGCTTGAGTTCTGTAAGAGCCTCAATACGTCGTTTCACTTGTTGTGGTGCCGGAAGGCCTTCGGCCATGTAGACGTGGATTAAATCGGAGAGAACCAGCATTGCCGATTCGTAATCTTCGCCAATTTCAGCAAGGTCGGCAAGCCCCCATCGGGCAACAAGTTGGCCCGTAATACTTCCCAGTTCAACGGCCAGTTCAAGGGAATCGTTGTAAAGTTCCCGCGAGGCTTCAAAATCGCCAATCGTAGCTTTACAGTGGGCGAGTTCTGCGACAGCCTCCATCTGGGCTACATGTTTCTTGAGCTTTTTTACCAATTCCAACCGTTCGGTTCCAAGAGCAATAGCGGTTTCAAAATCGTTTTGTTTCTTCGCGATGGCCATCAATAAGGCTAGGCCATAAGCCATGCCATTGAGGTCTTGGAGTTGCTCTCGTAAGCGAAGGGAACGAGTGGCGATTGCTCGTGCCTCATCCAGCGCACCATCGGACATGTGGAGCAGAGCAACGTGATGGTGAACGGCAGCAGCAAGAGGGTTCCCAAGGTCCATTGATTCGGCACGTTCAGCAAGGGCGAGCATGCTGTCTGCTGATGATTTCATGATTTTCATGCCCTCAAACCGTGCCCAGCCGCGCTCAACATCGTCTTCGGCAATAGTGGATGCATGGTCCAAGAGTCGATTGACGAGTTCATCGTCCTTCAATTCCACTGCAAGGGGTATCAGTCGCAGAGCCAAAGATGTATTGATTCCGTCCATGGCTCCACCGTGGGTGAGCATGTCCAACACTTGCCGTGCGCGTTCTGGAGACAATTCATTGACCATGGTTTCACCTCAAATTGAGCGAAGACGCCCGCCATCCACTGCGAGACTAACGCCACGAATGCCCCCCGATGCAGGGAGGGTCAGAAAGAGGATTGCGCTTGCTGTTTCCAATGGGTCAATCAATCGCTTTATGGGGACTTGGGATAGCCAGGTGCTTTGAACTTCATCAGCAGTTTTCCCAGTCCGCTCTTGGATGGACTGAGCGAGTGAATCCAAACGGGAGGTGTTGGTGAATCCAGGCAGCACGTTGTTGATCGTGATGGAGGGGTGCAATTCATTGGACAAGGATTTCGCCCATGAAGCCATGGCTCCACGAAGGGTGTTGGAGAGTCCAATGTTAGGGATGGGTTCCTTGACAGACGTTGAGATGATTTGGATGATGCGACCAAACCCTTGTTCTTCCATTTGAGGGGCAAGAGCTTGAACGAGTGTGTGAGCGGCGTGAAGATGACGCCTGAAGGGGGCCTCAAAGTCAACAACGCTGTTGTTCATGAGCGGGCCGCCGGGTGGGCCTCCCGCATTGTTGATGAGGATATGAACCGGACCCGATGATTCGACCAGGGAGTTGACGGTAGAGGCAAGGTTTTCAGTGTCTTCAAGGTCCAGTTTGAGGGCGGTGTGGTTCCCGCTTCCAAGGGTGTTCAATTCTTCAACGAGTGTGTTGAGGGCAGATTCATTGCGTGCGCAAACCGTGACATCCGCACCGGCTTTAGCCATCATTTTTGCAGTTGCAGCCCCGATTCCTTTGCTGGCTCCGCAAACCATCGCATGTTTGCCGTGGAGGGCTTCTTGAGCGTATGGGAAGTCCTTTCCAAGCAGGTCCATGCATCGCCCAAGAAGCCGATGGTCATAGCCCTTCGCTACAACCAATCAAGAATTGCGTTGAGCTGAACCAGCCAATCGTCACTTGCTGCATCGATGATGTCGTAGTGGTTTCCCGGAAGCCAGATTTTCTGAACCTCTGCACCCTTGGCCTTCATGATTCGAGCGTAAGTTTCGGATTGGAGAAGGGGTACATCGGTATCTTCCTCACCGTGGAACAACAGTACGCTGGTTTTTGGTGGATGATCTACGGGATTAATCTGTGACCAAATTTCGGGGTTTTCATCAGGAGAACAACCCAACCATTTCCTCACAGCGTCTCCTTCGTCGGACAGGCGAGCGCGGTCTGCGCCGATGAGGTCGGTTAGAGGTGCCTGAGCTATGGCGAGCCATGGCTTCCGGTCTGCTTTCGCAGCGAGAATGAGGGCGAGTTGTCCACCGGCGGAGTGACCCATGACCATTGAACGGGTGATGTCAATTCCAGGAAGCAGTGCGAGTTGGCCCCACGCCCGAAGTACATCGGAAAGCGTGTCCATCCATACGCCTTCATCGCCTTCAGCCCAGCGCTTGAATTCCACATTCCAAACGGCCACTCCTGCTTCTGCTAAGTCCTCAGCGATGGGTTGCATCAAATCCAAGGTGTACTTTTCTTTCCAAAAGCCACCGTGCAAGAGCATGATGCAGGGGACTCCAACATTCCGTTGAAACGGCGACGGGTCGTCCGGCATGTAGAGGTCAGCATACTGCCATTCTTCTGCTCCCCACTGCATACGGTCAACGGGCATACGAGGGACTCATTGTGGCGGCTCTATCACTGTTGCGAAGTGGATGTCGTGGGAAGTCCTTTCTAGTAAAAAGAACTAGCAGGAGCGTGAGATGGCACATTTGGGCACTTCTCTTTATTCTGTTGTCGCCCTCATGGGTGACGGTCGCAGGAACCGGTGGCCGAGCGATGACCACCGATGTTTCGGTCCAAAGGTACGATTGGTTCTCAAACGAAACCGTCATCATTGATTTCTCATTACGAGACGCCCCTTACCAACAATCCCTTACAGCCTCATGGTCCCTATTCGACGAGGACGGTGTCAAGCGAAATCGGACAAGCGATGGGGTCGATTCGTTCGGGGCACTCAACGAGTTCCACCAAGAAGCACTCCTTACGGAGGCATCCAAACCGCTTGCCCCTCCGCCCATGGATACCTTTTCTGCACCGGTGCCGTCCGAACACGAAATTCCCGAACCGATCGAACATGCACCCTACCCATACTTGCCCCCACCAAAGGTGTGACTCCATGCATGATTCATCTCGAAGGAATTCGCTTATCGCTTTGATCTTGGTCGGAATCGCTCCTTCGGTTTCCATTTTTGCATCCTTTGGTTCAGGTAACGGACTTGTTGGGCAACTTGCCTGGTTGACCTCAAAGGCATGGATGCTTGGCCTTCCATTGGTTTGGATGTTGTACGTGGATAAGAAACCGTTCTCTTGGTCACTCCCTCGGCAAGGTGGTCTTGGCGTCGGATTTGGAGTGGGTGTAGTGTTCAGCGCCGTCATGGTGCTCGCTTGGGTGTTCATTGGTCAATCAAGAGTTGACCAAGACACATTCCGAGCAACACTCGAACCTTTTGGCCTCACCGTTCAAAGCACCTACATCGCTGCTGCAGTCTTTTGGACCCTTGGGAATTCTGTCCTCGAGGAATACGTATTCCGTTGGTTCATCGTTGAGAAAGCAGAGGCTCTTCTCGGCGAGGGGTGGGCTACCGTTTCTCTGTCCGCCGGAATATTCGTGCTTCATCACTTCTTTGCGCTCTGGTTCCTGGGTTTCGCCATTGAGGCTAATCTGCTGGCCTGTCTTGGCCTGTTCATCGGCGGCGCTACGTTCAGTTGGCTCTACATGAAGTACCGAAGCATTTGGGTGCCTTACATCACCCACGCTTTGTGTGATGTTGTGGTCTTTGGCGTCGGGTACTTGCTCTTATTCGGTTGAACTCAAGGGCAGAAACGCTTCCGGTCACGCGGGAACAACACGGTCTCTCGCACGTTCTTTGCCCCTGTGAGTTTCATCAAGATACGTTCGACTCCAAGACCCCATCCGGCATGCGGCGGTACACCGTGGCGGAATCCAGCGACATAGAATTCAAATTCCTCAGGGTCCAGTTCCATGCTCTTTAGGTTGTCAATGAGAACATCAATTCGGTGTTCACGTTGCCCGCCAGAAGTCATCTCATCTCTTCCAAAGTTGAGGTCAAATCCACGGGAGAGCTGCTGGTCAGTGCTGCCTTGCTCGCCTTCTACATGATGAATGTAGAAGGGTTTGAGTGACATTGGCCAGCGCGGTAGGAAGTAAAATTGTGGGAGGTCTTCAGCAAGGAGGTCAGAGTTTTCAGCGTCAATATCGTCACCCCATTCGATGGTACCTCCCTTTTCCTTGATGATGCGAATCGCATCGCAGTATTCCATGCGTGGGAAGGGCAATTCGGGAACAATCACTTCAATGGCTTCTTCTTCTTGAGTGGCCCGATAAGCGTTGATGGTTGCGATGAGTCCTTGGGATTCTTCTTCATCGGCTACGGACTTCCAAATGTGGTGGAGCATGCGTTCAAGGACACCCATGACGTCGTCATCGTTCGCCCAACTGCATTCAATATCAAAGGAAATAAATTCGTTCAGGTGGCGGTAAGTGTCGTGTTTTTCAGCGCGGAAGGCGGGTCCGATTTCGAACACTCGTTCCAATCCCCCGCTCATGCACAATTGCTTGAACAACTGCGGTGATTGGTTGAGGTATGCAGGCGTTTCAAAATATTGCATGGGAAACAAGTCAGTTCCTCCTTCAGTAGCAGTAGCAACGATTTTTGGAGTATGCGTCTCAATGAAACCTTCAGTGATGAGGTGTTGGCGGCCAAACTGCAAGACTTTGCCTCGGAGTCGGAACATAGCGTTGACATGGGCTCTGCGCAGGTCGAGGAAGCGATTGTCCAATCGGGTATCAAGTTCAACATTGACAGTGTCCGTGACACCTAACGGCAGCGGGGCTTCAGCTCGTGCAATCACTTCAACAGAGGTTGCGAGAACTTCGTAGGCCGGAGGGGGCGTCGGTTCGCCTTCCTTGACCTTGGGCGGTCGCTTGAGCGAAACAGTGCCGGTAAATTGTAGGGTTGACTCACGGGTCATCCGTTGAACAACATCCAACGGTTCTTCGCCAATGTTGTCTGCCTTTAAGAAAATTTGAGTGGTTCCTGTTCCGTCTCGTAGGTCAACAAAACATATGGCTCCTTTTCCTCGGTTGGCCTCCATAAATCCTGCAACCGTTACGGTTTGGTCGATAAGATCGGCGCCCAGAGTCTGGATTTCGCCAAGGGTGTGCGTTCGGTAAGCGGTTGGAACCCAAGTGGTCATGGGTGGTGGGCTGCGGTGGAGAACATGAAGCATTCGCCCTTGTTTTTTGATTTGAGGAGCCAATGGGCCACGATTAACCGTGCATCTCCCTCAAGGGATTCGCCCCGAAGACGAAGCCAATGGCCTCCATCACGGCATCCTCCGGTCATTTTGTTCATGTGCCGTTGGACCGTTATTTTCTCGGGCACAGATGGATGATGCCTTGTTTCATGCCCGCGTTGAATCGTGATATTATCGGGCCACGGTTCCCGAAGTCTCATGAAGAGGTCCCTGCTGGTCTTTCTATGTCCAGCCGCCCCACTCGCGCTCTTGGCTTCACCCTCTTGCTGTTGCTGACAGGGCTTTCGCCCCTCGTGATGACTGCATCGGCCGACCCGAGTATTCATCTCTCCGTCGATT